>ERZ651776.2081-NODE-2081-length-22476-cov-7.732756_pt1 | contig 22476 bp, 20 predicted proteins | sample MGYA00514761_ERZ651776 | MGnify/ENA metagenome assembly ERZ651776 | reverse complement strand
TTGGTCGACGTCGAGGGAAACGATCTCTGGATCTTCGAAGTGGGACCCGCTGTCGAGGCGACCGAATTGTTCATCAGCACCGACGCGGTCAACTGGATCGCGATCGGAAAGGTCGAAGGTTCGACCCGCGGCGCGGACATCGCCGACTTCGTTTCGCCGGGCCAAAAGTTTCCGTTCATCCGTCTGTGTGACTTCCCCGACGGTGTCACAAGCGGCTCACCTTACGCCGGCCCCGACATCACTGCAGTCGGCGCAATCGGGTCGATAGTCCGCCCGCCCAGCGAACAGACCAACCCGCCAACGGTCACCGGTGACGGCCAAACAGGTAGCGGCCAGACAAGTGGCGGGGTGATTGGTAGCGGCGCTATCGACTCGACCTATCCGCCTCCACCCTTCGGAAGCCCAGAGCCGTGGCCTGTCGACCGGATGACGATCCAAGCAGCGCAACGACAGGTGGTTGCCGGTGGCCGGGTGTGGGTGCCGGTCTACTTGTTGCGAAGCGACAACGTCGCCAACATCAACTTTGAGATCACCTACGACGCAAGCGTCGCTGTACCCGACGGGGATCTGGTCGCAGGCAACCTACTCGGAGGACGGCTGTTCAGCGCCAACCCTGGCGATCCCGGGATCGTGAGAGTCGGCTTCTCTGGCACCGACGGGGTGTTCGGCACCGGCACGGTGGCCTGGATCCCCTTCAGAGCGGTGGGACAACCCGGTCAACGGACCGTCCTCTCGGTGACCGTGAGCACGATCAATGAACCCAACGGCGCAGAACCTCCCATCGATCGGATCAACGGCGCAATCATCATCGTCGACGCAAACGGGCTGACACCTGGAGACTGCGACGGAAATGGGTACCTGACCGAATTTGACGCATTCTGCGCTCTCCAGATGTCAGTGCAACTGCGACCGGTTCAGCTCACGCTCGATATCGACAACGATGGTGCCGTCACCAGCCGCGACGCGACCATCATCTTGCAGCGAGTAACCGGACGGGCCTGAGATCATGAACCCAGACACCGTCAACCCAGCACATCTCATCACATTCAGCACGACAACCTGTCGGGCAAAAGGCGGAGGCCTCGTGCGACGCTACATCAGCAAAATATTCGTCTCCATGGTTGCCGTCGTCGTGGTCATGGCCGCAACGTCGAACGCTCAGGCGCAGACACCTGTCAACGTAAAGGTCGATGACGTCGAGCTTGAGGCAGGCGCCATCGACACGGTGCCGGTCGTCATCACCGGCGCCGACGGCATCGTGGCCATGCACGTCGAAATCACCTATGACCCAGCCGTCCTCCAGTGGGACAGCCTCGAAAACGGCGACTTGTTGTCCTCCAACAGCTTGGTCGAGGTCAACCCAGATACTGCCGGAACAGTGATCGTTGGTATCGCCACCCTCGAACCGGTCAGCGGTACCGGCCCGCTACTGCTCCCCCGGTTCTCGGTACTGGGTGCCGAAGGCGCCACCGCAACGGTTGATCTACAGAACGTTGCAGCTTGGGATGAGAATGGCTTCGATGTCTTGATCCAGACCCAAGACCAGAACCTTGCCATCGCCGGCGGAAGTGGTCTTCCCATTCTGTTGATCGCCCTGATCGTCGGTGCCGTCGTCATTATCGGCATCGCAGCGTGGCTGATGAAGGGGCGCCGAACGCCTCCAGCCGTTTCGCCGGGGTCGACCCCGGCAACGGTTGGGCCTGCACCTGGTGCCGCTGGTTCGCAGGTCTCTGTCAACCAACCCGTGACCCTGCTGGATAGTCAACAGAACCCGGTGGGCCAACTACAGCCGGGCCAGTTCTACACAGTCATGGAAGAAAACGCTGGTTGGTACGCCGCCACCGATGCTGCGGGGAACAGTGGCTGGGTCTCGGCGACCATGGTCAACTGGTGAATCTGGTTGCGTCGATCATCTGAACCCACCTGACAACAACAGTTAGCTGGCGGTTGGCTCTCAGGATTCGCAGCAAGATTCTTCGAGGCGGCAGAAGCACGATGACGTGACGTCGATGTCGGCGCTCTTGGCCGCCTCTGCCAGCTGGGCGGCAATATCGGCGGCTTCATCCAGGCGACCAAGCAACTCGCAACACTCGCGATATCCGTGCAACGCCCAGAGATTGCCGGGATGTTGTGATGGTCTGACCAGCGTGTCATCGAGGCCCAAGTCAGCTCGATACACGGTCGCAGCCTCTTCGACATGACCCTGCTCGAGCAGCAATGCACCCAGAGCATGGCGTGGTGGCTGCATCCACACCCATGGTTCGCTGTAATTGAGCTGGTCGTAGAGCTCGACACATCGACGCAGCTCGGCGAAGGCCAGATCAAAGTTGCCCCGGCGGTACTCGAGCTCGCCGGACAACATGGCTTCGCCCACCTTGAGCATGTCGCGGCTTTCGTTGTTGAACACCTTGCGATCTTCGGGAACGCGATCAAACGCCTGCGCGAACAAGTCCTGCTGATCTGCAGCCCTCTGGACATCGCCCGAGGCGGCATACGCGACACCCTTGGCGTAGTGCCACAACGCGGTGGTGACACAGAACAGTTCAGGGTCGAGCGGCATGGGTTCGTCAATGATCTCTTGCCACTTGCCAAAGCGGATGTAGACGTGCACCTTCATGCCGTAGAACGCTTCGAGATAGTTGACGAGGAACTCGTTCTCGTGCTGCAAGACCTCGGGCGTCACGGTCTCCCAGATCTGGTTGCCAGCCTTCAACGCTGGTTCGTACTGACCCAGAAACATGGCCGAGTACATCTGGAAATGGATGTTGTGCAGCATGTAGATCGAGTAGATCCCGACCTCGGGATTGGCTGCCATGTACTTCTCGTCGGCCACGACCGCTTCGACATTCGCATCGAGCGAGTCTTGGAACTGGCCACACAACACATAGAGGTGCGACGGCATGTGAATCAAGTGCGCAGCATCGGGCACCAGCGACCGCAAAACGTCGGCCTCAGGCAACCCAGCTTCGGGCGTGGGCGACATCTCCATGATGTGGATCTTGAAGTGCAGCAGACCAGGGTGAGGCGGGCGTTCTTCGGTAGCCGCACGCTCGAGCGCCATATCGAGTAGTTCGAGCGCCTGAACCGTAGAGGCTCCTTCGGCCGGGCAACGCTTCTCGAGATCCCACAGCTGCCACGGGGTCCGACACATGAGCGCATCGATGGCCAAGGCCACGACATCGTCGTCGGCCAGGAAACGTTCGGCGACAGCGACCATCGCGTCGGCGTAGTCGTCGTCCCACTGGGCGTAGATCTCCAGGCTGTCGTTCGCCGGTTCCGGGCAACGGATTGCGTAGGCCGCAATGAGCGCCTGCTCGGCAGCCGATGCGGACGACGCGTGTTCTTGCGCCTGGGCCATGAACCCGTGCACCTGCTGGTTCACATGTGCACGAAGCGGTGCAGGCATGCGGTCCCATGGGCCGTTGTAATACGGGCCCAACGAATAGGCAAGACCCCAGTACCCAATCGCGCAGGTTGGGTCGAGTTCCACGACCTTCTCGAAACAGCGATGGGCCTCTTCGCGCGAAAACGCGTAGGACCAGTTCAGCCCGCGGTCAAACCACACCTGTGCCTCGGCCGAGGATGTGGTGACGATCCGGGTATGGGATCCAAGGTCAAAATCGTAGTCATCGCTCACGTAGCCAACCTAGTAGCGAGAACCGGGTTGACTCGCGGTGTCGTCACTAGGGTGCGGCGAAGCGCGGCCTGCCAGTACCGGATCGGACCGAAGACTTCACCGCTGATCCGGTGGAGCTCTTCTTTGACCTGGCATTCGTTTATGCGTTCTCCCAACTCGTTGCCCACTTGGTCCACTTCCCTACCTGGGGCGGCGCTGGGGACGCAGCGCTGGTGTTGCTGGTGCTGTGGTTTGCGTGGTCGATGTTCACATGGGCAGCGAACGCCGTGAGCGGTGACGCACGCGAGGTGCGGTTTGCCTTCTTGATCAGCACCGCCGTATCCGTCCCTATGGGCGCATCGGTGCAGAGCGCCTTTTCGTCAGGCGGCGGCACCTTTGCGATCTGCGCATCAGTGATCGTTGGGTTAGCTATTGCCCTCCAACTTTGGGCAACTGCAAGCCTGGGAGACGGCCGGAAGGAACGGCTGACCGTCATTCGATACGGCTTGCCCAACCTGCTCGCCTGCTCGTTGCTGATCGCCGGCGGTTTTCACCATGACCCATATTCCATTGGTGGCAGGGATCATCACCACCGCAGCCGCTACCGAAGAGATCCTGCTCCACCCCAAAGACGAGGTGCACACGGAGTTCCTCATCATGTTCGTGGCTGGCATCACGTTGTTCTTTGGCGGCGTGGCCCTCGCTGTCTTTATCTCATTCCGAGCGGTCGCCATCGAACGTCTTGCCACCATTGCTTCGATCGCCGTTCTCACCGTGGTTGGCAGCTCCCTCGACGGGGTCACGCTGCTTTTCATCGTCGATGGGTTGATCCTGGTGGGCTTGATCGCCGAACATCGACGTATCGAAAACATGCAGCCGGTTACTTCAGAACCCACACCTACCCACGCACGTTCGAAGAAGTAGCGAGACGCGTAGCGCTCGCCGGTGATCGCTCATCGACGACCTGAGGCGGGAGTAGCCGCATGAAAGTATTGACCCACTGACAACAACCAGAGGTGTCAACCCCTCGAGTGTTGCATCGTGTCGATAAATAGCCGCCCAGTGGTTGTTCGATGCCTCTAACCTCTCTGCCCATGAAGTACTTCGACACCCTCACCAACGAAATGGTCGAGTTCGCGCCACGCGAACCGGGCAAGGTGTCGATCTACGCCTGCGGGCCAACGGTGTACGACGTACCCCACCTTGGCCACGCTCGTACGGCGCTGACCTACGACGTAATCGCTCGTTTCCTTCGGTGGCGAGGCTTCGAAGTCACGATGGTGGCCAATATCACCGACATCGATGACAAGATCATCCAGCGGGCCGCGGCCGAAGGCACAACGGAGACAGCGATCGCCGAGACCTACACCAAGGCCTACATCGATCAGATGGACCGACTGAACATTGTCCATCCTGAGCACCGTCCCCACGCCACCGAATACGTCGATGAGATGCAGGACGTCATCCAGCAGCTGATCGACCGTGAACACGCCTATGTGATCGACGGCCAAGGTGTCTACTTCAGCGTCGCCAGCTTCGAAGACGGCTACGGCAAACTCGTACATCGCTCGGCCGAGGATCTCCGCGAAGGCGCTGGCGCTCGGGTCGAGGTCGACGAACGCAAGAAGGACCCGCTCGATTTCGCTCTGTGGAAGTCGGCCAAACCAGGTGAACCGACCTGGCCCTCCCCATGGGGCGACGGCCGGCCTGGCTGGCACATCGAATGTGTTGCCATGGCCCTCGACATTCTGGGCGATGGTTTCGACCTGCACGGCGGTGGCACCGACCTGGCGTTCCCGCACCATGAGAACGAACGCTCCGAGTCCGAAGCTGCCGGCCACCCTTTCGCTCGGGGCTGGATCCACTCAGCCATGCTGAACATCGGCGGCGAGAAGATGTCGAAGTCGTTGAACAACTTCAAGACACTCGGCGACGTGCTCGACATGTGGGACCCGCGAGCGTTGCGGCTCGCCATGTTGCAGACCCATTACCGCAAGGTCATGGAACTCGGCGACGAAGCCATGCAGGGCGCGACCGCTGCTCTCGACCGTCTCGATGCGTTCCAGCGCCGGATCAGCGTGCTCAACCTCGATGCCAACGCACCGCTGCAGGCCGACGAGGTTGCCGCATTCACCGAAGCAATGGATCATGACTTCGGTGCACCCGCCGCGGTTGCCACCATCTTTGAACTGGTCCGCGCCGGGCACACCGCCGTCGACAACGGTGACCTCGCCGAAGCGGCCAGCATCGCGGCCACCATCAGCGAACTGAGCGGCGTGCTTGGTCTTGTCACCACCGGTGGCGAAACCGGCGACGACGACAGCGAGATCGACGACCTCGTCGCCCAACGCCAAGCCGCCCGCGACAACAAGGACTTCGCCGAGTCCGATCGCCTCCGCGACGAACTCAACGTTCGGGGTATCGAGGTCGAAGACACCGCCGCTGGCCCCATCTGGCGCCGCGTCACACCCACCAACGCAAATTAGGAGCCCTGTGTACGAAATCGGTACAACACGCTCCTAATTTGCGTCAACACAGGGTTGCGGGCGGAGCTCGACGGGGCGACGCAGTAACCTCGGCGGCGTATGAGTTACCCCCGCCGCAATGCTGCTACCCAACGATTCACGCTTGGAGCGCCGCGAACATTCAGTGTGAGTCGCGACGGTCAGCGGATCTTGTTCTGTCGCTCGGCCGCAGGCGATGACCCCGTTAATCGTTTATGGGTCATCGACCTGCCTGAGTCCGAGCCTCGGCTTCTGGTCGACCCGATTGCGCTGCTCGGGTCCGGCGATATCGAACTAACAACAGCCGAGAAGGCTCGACGCGAACGCGCCCGTGAGGCCGGTGGCGGCATCGTCACCTACACCACCCACTCTGATCATGGGATCGTGGTGTTCGCGCTCAATGGTGCGCTCTACAAGACCATCATCGCGACTGGCGAGACGGTCGAACTCGACACCGTCGGCGGCGCATTCGACCCCCGGATCTCACCCAACGGCGAGCTTGTGGCATACCACGCTGCTGGCCAGCTTCGGGTCACTGGTGCCGACGGTGACCGGCTGGTAGCGGGCGAAGACCCAGCCAACTCTGCGATCACCTGGGGTGCTGCGGAGTTCGTCGCCGCCGAAGAAATGGGTCGAGGCCGCGGTTTCTGGTGGGGCCCCGACAGCGACAGCCTGCTGGTTGCACGGGTCGATACCAGCCAGGTCAACCAGTGGTATATCTCTGAGCCCATCGATGCCTCAATCGCACCCCGTTCGCTCCCCTATCCAGCTGCCGGCACCACCAATGCAACGGTCGACCTTTTCATCATCGGACTCGACGGCAGCCAGACGCCAGTTGATTGGAGCGGGCGCGAATTCGAATACCTGGCTCGGGCCGACTGGACCAGCCGCAATGGCATCTGGCTCACGGTGCAACCGCGGGACCAGAAGACGACCGCCATTGTGGCCGTCGACGATCGCTCCGGCGACGTCACGGAACTTCATCGTGACGTCGATCCTGGCTGGTCCGAACTTGTGACCGGCGCACCTCGCCGTTTCGGCGACCGCCTGCTCACGGTTGCAGACGACCACGAGACAGACACCCGTCGCCTCTCTGTCGATGGCGAACCCGTCTCCCCCGCCGGCATCCAGCTCCGGTCGATCGTGTCGGTGTCGGCCACCCACGCCATTGTTGGAGCGACCGACGATGCGACCGAACTGCATGTCTTCGAAATTGCTCTCGATGGCAGCGAGACCATAGCGCTCACGACTACCGCTGGTATTCACCGCTGCGTGGCTGGCGGCGACACGAAGGTCGTCACATCCTCGACGATGCTCGATACCTCTAGCGTCACCACCGTGCACGCCCATGGCGCCACGTTCAAGATCGAATCATTCGCCGAACGGCCCGACCTCGAATTCGATGTCAACTTCCATATCAGCACCCCTCGTGCGCTCAACTCCGCAGTCATCACGCCTGCCAACCACGACGGCGGCTTACTTCCGGTGCTCCTCGACCCCTACGGTGGCCCCCACGCGCTTCGGGTACAAAAAGCGCGGTCAGCATTCTCGGCCAGCCAATGGTTTGCCGACCAAGGGTTTGTCGTCATCGTGACCGATGGTTCTGGCACGCCAGCTCGTGGCCCCAAGTTCGAACAAGAAGTCCTGGGCAATATGGCTGACCCGGTTCTCGACGATCAGGTCGAAGCTCTTCATGCCCTGGCCAGGCAGCACGAGGGCCTCATGGATCTCACCCGGGTTGGGATCCGTGGTTGGTCCTTTGGCGGCTACCTGGCTGCGCTTGCGGTGTTGAAGCGGCCCGACGTTTTCCACGCTGCCGTGGCGGGTGCCCCCGTGACCGACTGGCGTCTCTATGACACCCACTACACCGAGCGATACCTCGGGCATCCCGACACCGACGCCGACGCCTACGCACGTACCGACCTCACCCCGCTCGCACCACTTCTCGAACGGCCACTCATGCTTATCCATGGACTCGCCGACGACAATGTCGTTTCAGCCCACACGTTTAAGCTCTCCCAGGCTTTACTCGAAGCAGGACGACCTCACCAGGTGCTGCCGCTATCCGGCGTCAGCCATATGACGCCGCAAGAGTCAGTCGCCGAGAACCTGCTCAAGCTGCAAGTCGCCTTCCTGCGAGACGCACTCGGCGACTAGCAACCTGAGCCTGTGAGCTAGCTGCCACAACATACGTAAGTCTTCGCAGCGGGCATCGCAGCGGTCATCGACCTCACACGAAGGGCCGGCTAAGGCAACGCCTGGTCCACGCGGCGGTGCGCACTCTCGGCTGGATCGGAGTTGCGCACGGTGGCACCACTCACGACTTCGGTGCCAAGGCCCGTGCCTCAAACTCGTGCTCGTTGTACTCGTTCTACGAGAACAACTCGCTGATGAGGAGGACCATTGCGGATGCCGACGACACGATCAGGACAATTGGACCAAGCAGGCCTCTGTCGACGATTGGCGTTACCCACCGAGCCAGCACCCAGCCCACCATGAGCGGAGGCACCAGGGTGAGCCCTAACAACCAAGCGTCGGCATCCATCTGACCGGCAACGGTGAGCAGGAACAGGCTCATCACGCCGCCAATTGCCTGAAACGCTCCCATTGGGCCGCGAAAGTCGCGAGCCCGGGCGTGTTGTTCGTACAGAAGTCCCATGGGCGCGCCCCCGAGGGACGCGATTGTGCCGCTGATGCCCGAAACCAGGCCTGCTCCGGCGAGCGATGCCCGAGAACGCGGTATCCGCAATCCGGCAAGCCGGAGCGCGACAAGCACTAAGACAATGACGCCAATGGTGATGGTCAGCCCTCGGTCGGAGAGCGCTGCCAGCAAGGCAACCGCCAAGGCCGCACCCACAAAACGGCCAAAGAGCGCCGGAATGACTTCGAGCGCATCAGAGGGTCGGCTGTTTCGAAGGGCCAGCACCACGCCGGTCAAGAAGCCGGCAAGCACCACCGGACCGGGTAACAAATCCGGTTCGAGCAGCCGTAGCAATGGCGCTGACAACAGCCCTTGTCCCATACCGACGGAGGACTGCAATGTGCTCGCCGCAGCCATGACCACAAACACTGCTACGTACACGCCCGGGGACACGGGTGCACAGTACATCGGACGCTGGCAAACGTCCGAACTATTCCCAAGTGGGGCCGTGACATAGGCCACCGTAACCGGTGTCACATTCATTAAAGAACGAAGTATTTCAGCCGTATCGTGGCAAGGCTCGCCTATGAAAGGTCCCCATGTTCTGGACGAAAGACACCCCTCAAGATTTCATGCCAAAACGAGTCACAGATGCACTCGCAGCGAACTTCAACCAGCACGAACTCGTGCAGTTGAGCCGCTTCGGTACACCTGTCGATGTCGCGGCAGGCACCACCTTCACCACCGAGGGCACACTCGGCCGACAGGCCCTCGTCTTGGTCGATGGCACCGCCTCGGTTATGCGTGATGGTGAGAAGATCGCCACCATCAAGGCTGGTGAACTTATCGGTGAGATCGCACTGCTGACGGGCGAACGCCGGACCGCCACCGTGGTAGCCGACACCGACGCCAGCGTGTACGCACTCTCCCCTCGGGAATTTGCATCGCTGATGGCTCGTTGCCCTCGGCTCGAGAAGCGCGTCGCCAGCGCCGCAGTCCGACGCCTAACAGCCGCGTAGGCACAACCCGCCACGTAGACGGTCCACACCGACCTCATTTGCCGTACCCCCTCTGGCAGATGGCAGTACCAAGTGCCCGACCTGACCACCTCTCCCCCTTGGTGAGCCGGTCGGGCATTTGTGCAATGATTTCCCACCAGTAGTTTGGGCCGACGCAGCAAAGGACACCATGAACTCACCCAACCACCCGGCTGTGCCCGGATGGCTACAGAACGCCCGCGAGCAATGGCAGAACACGGGCCGCAGCCGTCCTGACTTCGCAGTTGTGCCAGAGCCGGGTCAGGAGTCGGTGTGGGACTATCCACGCCCTCCTGCCGTCGTTGCTGACACCCGCATCGTCGAGGTGCGCAGTGGCGACATTGTGATTGCGACAACGACCCAGGCAATTCGTGTCCTTGAGACCTCACATCCGCCATCCTTTTATGTGCCGCCCACGTCACTCACCGAGGGGGTGTTAGTAGCGATACCTGGAAGTTCCCACTGCGAGTGGAAGGGCCAAGCGGAATACGTTGCCCTCTCCCCTGCTGATACGCCGATCGGCTGGCGATACCCGTCGCCCTACGCTGATTTTGCAGCATGTGCGGGCTACGTCTCGTTCTACCCCGATGCGGTTGAATGCCGGGTTGATGGCGAACTTGTGCGCGCCCAGGCAGGTGGCTTCTATGGCGGTTGGATCACCAACGAAATCGTTGGACCGTTCAAGGGCGAAACCGGCACCACTGGCTGGTAGACACGTCAAGATTCGTGGTGCCGCTGCCGTTAGAGGCTCGCTGGGCCTACCAATAATCCCGTTGATTAGTTAGCCTCAGACTATGAGTAATTATTCTGCGCCCGTCCAAGACATGGACTTTGTACTCCAGCACATCGTCAACGTTGGCCAGCTGCAGGCACATGACGCGTTCGGCCATGTTGACCCCGCCGACATGGCCGGCCTGCTTGACGAGGCTGGACGGTTCTTCAGCGAGGTCGTTGCCCCCACGAACCGCACCGGCGACATTCAGGGAAGCCAACGAAATCCCGATGGCACCGTCACCACACCCGATGGCATTGCCGAGGCGTATCAGAAACTGGTCGAAGCAGGCTGGGGTGCAATCGCCTTCGATCCCGAGTACGGCGGCGGTGGGTTCCCGATCGTTATCGGGCTTGCGGTGCAGGAAATGCTCACGTCGGCAAATATGGGGTTCTCGCTCTGCCCTCTGCTGACCCAGGGCGCCGTCCATCTTCTCGCTGAGCACGCCAGCGAGGAACAGAAGCTCACCTGGGTGCCCAAGATGGTCAGCGGCGAGTGGACCGGCACCATGAACCTGACCGAGCCTCAAGCCGGTAGCGACGTTGGTGCGCTCACGGCCAAGGCAGTCCGCAACGACGACGGCAGCTACGCCATCACCGGACAAAAGATCTTCATCACATGGGGTGACCACGACGTCGCCGAGAACATCGTGCATCTGGTGCTCGCTCGCACCGCCGACGCTCCCCCTGGCACCAAGGGCATCTCGGTCTTTATCGTGCCGAAATTTCTGCTGAACGACGACGGCACACCGGGCGAGGCGAACTCTCTCGAATGTGTTTCGCTCGAACACAAACTCGGCATCCACTGCAGCCCAACCGCAGTGATGGCATTCGAAGGCGCCACTGGTTATCTGATTGGCGAAGAACAGACGGGCATGCGCTCCATGTTCACGATGATGAACAGCGCTCGGTTGTCGGTCGGTCTCGAAGGTCTTGCCGTTGCCGAACGGGCCTATCAACTGGCCGTGCAGTATTCGTTCGACCGCACCCAAGGTGGCCGTCCCGGTCTCGCCAAGGGCGAGGCCGCGCCAATCGTTGAGCATCCTGATGTTCGCCGCATGCTGATCACTATGAAGGCCTACATCGAGGCCATGCGTGCACTCTGTTATTTGAACGCCAAAGCCATGGACGACGCGCATCACGCCGCCGACGCCGAAGCACGGGCTGCGGGTCAGGAACTAGCCGAGGTACTCACGCCACTTTCCAAAGCGTGGTGCACCGACCTGGGCAACGAACTCACGTCTCTCGGTGTGCAGGTACATGGCGGCATGGGTTTCGTCGAAGAAACCGGCGCTGCGCAGCACTACCGCGACATCCGCATCGGTGCGATTTACGAAGGCACAAACGGCATCCAGGCCATTGACCTGATCGGCCGCAAACTCCCAATCCGCGATGGTGCTGCCGTCGGCGAATTGCTGGACCAGACACAGGCCTACGCCGAAGCCCTTGGCGGTGATCTTGCGTCGCTGACCAAACCATTGGTCGATGGTGTGTCTGCGTGCCGTGAGTCCAGCGCATGGCTCTTAACCAACCGGGGCGATGCAGCTCTGGCCGGCGCGACGCCGTACTTGCGCCTACTTTCGACCGTCGTGGCGGGTGGCCTGATGGCAAAGGGTGCAGCAGTCGCTCACGCCGAACTGACTGATGGTGCCACCGGTGACCGGGCCGAGTTCCTGTCACAGAAGATCGTGACTACCAGCTTCTTCATCGAACAGCTCGTACCTGCTCAGCTTGGCCTGATGCCGTCGATCATGTCTGGCAACGACGTCTTGGCGAACTTTCACCCAGTGGTCTAACCCTGCTGGCCGCGATTCCTTCTCGCGTTCCTACATCTGGAAACGACGGGTGTCATCTCACGAGAACCACACCAGCGTTCGCCATTGCGGTGAGCGCCGCTGCGGTTGTATCAGTGGCTACCCCGGCGCAGTACTCAAGCAGCACCGTGGCAGTGAAGCCCGCCGCTACCGCATCGAGCGCGGTGGCTCGCACGCAATGATCGGTCGCGAGTCCGACAATTTCGACCTGCTGTACACCACGTGTCTCAAGCCAATCATGCAGCGATGCGTGATCTGAATCGGCTTGTCCTTCAAACCCGCTGTAGCAGGCACCATGGAGGCCCTTGCTAAAGATCTCGTCAGGGTTGGCCTGAAGACTCGGATGAAATGCCGCTCCGGTGGTCTCGGCCTGACAATGCACCGGCCAGGTATCCACGAAGTTGGGTTCCTCGCCCGGCAGCACCCAGTGGTTGCCGGGATCGATATGCCAATCGCGGGTGAGGATCGTGCTTGTCCAACGGCTGGCATTGGCTGGATCGGCCAACAACTCGGTGATCGATGCGGCAACCGCTGCCCCACCATCGACGGCGAGTGAGCCGCCTTCGCAAAAGTCGTTCTGCACATCGATGATGAGAAGCGCACAGCTCATGACAGCGACATCTCTTCGTCGAGTTCGATGCCGACCCAGGTGGTCGGAACCGCTGCGGTGTTGTCTGGGTTGATCTGACGGAACTCAGGACGTAAACGATTGCGACGATCAAGGCAACGGTCGCGAGCATGCTGCAACTCGAACGAGGCTTCGACCTGGCCTGACCGAATGAGTGGCACCTGGGGTCGGTGTGCCGTTTCGCTGAGGTCGACAGGTAACACCGAGAGCACTTCGGCATCCCAGTACCCATCGGCATCAAGCGTTCGATGCACGTTCTTGCGGCCACCAATCGTGCGTTTACCTGGTGACAATTTGCCCACCGCACGCATCTTCTGCATTGGGTCGTCGGAGTCGGCGATCGACACCAGCTTGTAGACCATGGACGCCGTTGGGTACCCAGAACCGGTCACCAGTTGGGTACCAACGAGGTAGGCATCGATCGGCGCATCGGCAGCTTCGAGTTCGGTCACGCGGTACTCGTCGAGGTCGCTCGAAACCACAATCCTGCAGTTCGAGGCACCAAGATCATCGAGCAATGCACGGGCCCGGCGAGAATCGTCGAGAAGATCACCTGAGTCGATCCGCACACCGCCGATCGCGGGACCAACTACCTCGACTGCGTTACGAATGCCTTGCTCGACGTCGAAGGTGTCGACCAGATAGGTCGAGTCGGCCCCCATTGCTCGCAGCTGAGCTTCGAACGCCAACTTCTCGGTGGTGTGGGCCAGCACGAAGGCGTGTGCGGTTGTTCCTCCGGTGGGAATGCCATAACGGCGGCCTGCCTCGAGGTTCGACGTGGTATCAAACCCGCCAATGTGAGCGGCCCGGGCGGATGCAATCGCTGCGTCGGGGTCGGTACGACGACTGCCGCCATCGATCAGTCGTCGACCATTGGCGGCGTCGGTGACTCGGGCGGCAGCACTGGCAACGGCACAGTCATGGTTGAGCACCGAGAGCAGCACAGTCTCGAGCACGACACACTCGGCAAAACTGCCCTCGACCGTCAGCACCGGGCTATACGGAAAGAACAATTCACCATCGGCGTACCCGGTGACATCACCTCGGAAGTGATAGTTCGCCAACCAGTCAGTCATTGGACCCGCCGACACAACACCAGCAGTCACCAGATGTTCGATGACGTCGCTGCTAAAGCGGAAGTTGCCGATGGCTTCGATCAGCCGGTTCATACCAGCGACCACGCCATAGGCCCGGCCAGCAGGCAACCTGCGGGTGAATACTTCGAACACCGAATCGCGACTGGCGATGCCCGACTCGAGCGCCGATGCAACCATCGTCAGCTCGTAATGGTCGGTATGTAGGGCAGTAGCGACACCTTGATCCACCACACAAAGCTAGACGCACCACGGTCGGATCAGGTCATTGGTTTTCGCCAACACATGCTCATGGCCAGTCGTTCGGCTGCAGGGCCAACCCGGTGGACACCGCGCAACTTCTGGTCGATGTCGTGGGGCGCGTCGTCGCAATCGCTGAGATCGAGGCGCTGGCGGCACCGAACCTTGGGCAAGCGCTTAGGGTTTCTCATCGAGTTCGGGCGCCTCCAGAATGAGCTCGACGCCGGAAGGGTTCTCGCACTCCCATGACGGGACTCCCTGGTTGTCGAGCACCGACAAGATCTCAGATACCGAGGTAACCCATGCTGCCTCGCGCCGAGTGGAACGGGCAAACACCACACCAACCAGGTTCTCGTCTTGGTCGACAATGGCGGCGCCGCTATCGCCACCCCTGATCGCAACACTCATTTCGTACCCACTGCGAGCCGTCTTACGTTCCAAATCGCCGATCGATTCGGTGGTCAGCCGGACCCGTCGCAGCACCGCTCCTTCGGTGGTGCCGCTCGCGGCCCCTTCGACCATCTCCACGGCATCGCCAGCGCTCGCTACCCGAGTGGCCATGGGGCTCGCTCTGAGTCCAGGAATTCGCAACACCGCAAGGTCACGGTCCACGTCCATATGTAGGATCTCGGGTCGGAACCAGCGTCCTGTCGAGTCACGCACTGCGAAGTCGCGAGTCTCGTAGATCGCGTGAGCCACTGTGACCACCGTCTCGTTGTCGATCACAAATCCCGACGATGTTGACTGCAGACTCGGCTGACATGGCAGTGTCGCTATGACGACCGGACGCTGCGCCATGGCGGTTACCGGAGCCACCTGGGTGGTCTGACTGGCTACGACGAGTCCGAGCCCACAGACCACCGCCAGGGTTCGCCATGACATACCCGCTCAGTTCCTCGGTGTTATGCCTGGCGGCCGACGAGCCCCAGGTAGCGGTCAAGGATGGGTGCATCATTGGCGACGGGTATGACAGGGCCGGTGCGACCGGACTCGACCAGCATGTCGGACATCGGGGCGATCACAGCGTGGCACGCCTGGACCAGAGCGTCGTCGAGTGCATGGTGTTGGCCGACCGCCTGAGCGAGGTCCCACGTGTGGGTCACGGCGTCCCACATGACGATCCCGACCATGTCATCGACCGTCGGAGCGTCGAACCAGAATGGGCCCTGCTGACCGAGCACACCCTGCTGATCAAGCGCCAGTAGCACCGAATCTCGTGTCTCACGCCACGCCGCCTGAGGGTCACTCATGTCGGCTGGTGGCGTTGGTCCGGCCATCTTCCCGCTGGTCGCAACCGCTGTGACGCCATTGAGGACGGCACATTGGTGCTCGAGAAGATCGGCGGCTGTCCAACCTTCGCACGGCGTTGCGTTCTGCCATGCATTGTCGTCGGTCCGCTGCACGACGGCATCAAATGCAAGCACTGCCTGCACGAAGTTGCGTGAATTCTGACTCATAGTGATCTCCGTTAGTCCGAAACGACAGACTGACACTACCCAGATTCGACAGACCAGAACCCGAACGTGAACTCATAGGGGCATCTTCTTCGCCCACAACACACAGCCGGCAACCTGGTTAGCCTCGCTGTCCCGACTCGGAAGATTGCCCGTGTTTGGAAGAAAGGTCAGTTGGTGTGTGAACGCATGGCAGCGACATTGCGCTGGCTGACTTCGATGAGATCGCCCTTGCGCACCACGAAGGAAACAACAAGATCGACCTGATGTTGTCCTGATCGAAGCCGGCCACTGACCACGTCGAGTTCCATGCCTTCGACGGGTGTCAGCAGCGCAACGGCGCGGAAGCCATCGTCGGTGCCTGGCGACGAACGTTTTTCTTCGTGAACGAGTTCGTAACTATCCCAGATCCACACATCGTTGACCGATACGAACCGACATGTGTGGTTGGCCTTGCGTTTCGACACCATGGCGCCGGGACACACGATGAACGGTCCCTCGATGTACGGCAACACGCCCATACCGTCTCGACCAAAACCGTGGTCGAAGGCGTCGTCGATTACCGCTTGTTGATCACCCTGTTCCACGGCCCGACGCCGAGTCTCATCACCCAATGCAGCGGCCAGGTGCACCAGCACGTCGTCGTCGAGTCGTTGCGCGAGCTCAACTGCTACGAGCGGATCTTCGGTGAGATGTCGCACAATCGTGCCGTAACGCCTGGTTGCCACCGACATATCTTGGCCCACGGGTGTGACAGTTTCACCGACCTGGACCACGATCCTGACGAAGTCGTCAGTACATGGCGTTGGAGCCCTCGGCGCCTTCGCCTCGGGCTCGGGCCAGTTCGGCTTTAACGCCAACGTTCATCGCAACATTGTCCGCAGTGACCGTGATCATGCGGAAACCTTGTTCGAGCCGCAGCGGAGTCAACGAACCGCTCGAATGGATACCCGGGACCACGCCAGCGTTCTGGCACGCAGCAACGATGGTGGTCAACGCATCGGTGAATTCGGCAACATCATCGTTGTTACCGGGCTGCAGACCCAGGCTGATGGAAAGGTCCGCTGGGCCGACGTAGACCGCGTCGACGCCAGGTGTGTTCACGATGGCGTCCACATTGTTCAACGCATCGACGGTCTCAACCATGACGATCGTCGCTACCTGATCATTCGAAGCTGCAAAGTAGTTCGGCAGGCGGGGCGCAGCGCCACTTGGCCCCCAACTGCGGGCGCCAACAGGCGGATACCGGCATGCGTCGACGGCCGCTTGGGCTTCCTCGGCGCTATTAACCATTGGCACGATGACACCCTGCGCCCCGGCGTCGAGGAGTTTGCCGATGATCCCTGGTTCGTTCCACGGGGCCCGTGCGATCGGGTTGCTACCGCCCACGATGATGCCCTGGATCATGCCGACGCTGGCCTGGTAGTCGATCAGCCCGTGCTGATTGTCGCAGCACACATAAGACACACCGGAACGGGCAAGCGATTCGGCCGCCATCGAACTCGGAATCCCGGCCCACAGGCCAAGAGTTGTTTCGCCAGCACGCCACAGGTCACGAAGAGAATCCATGGCACATGGTCTAGCAGTTTTTCACCGCTCCGCTAGGGCCGACGTTCGTCGGACACGGTTTCACGCCTCCCGACGTCGGCTCGTCAGGACAGATTGACGATGGACGCAGGTCGGCCATCGAGCACGGCCAGAGCGTTCTCGAAGGCGTGTTCGTACAACCGACGCCGTCCGATTGCTGTCGACGATGCGATGTGCGGTGTCACCACCACATCGTCTCGGCCGAGCAGCGGGTGCCCGACCGGCAAGGGCTCGGGATCTGTCACGTCGAGCGCAGCTCCCGCGAGGTGACCAGCATCAAGTGTGACGAGCAACGCGTCATGGTCCACGAGCGGCCCGCGCGCACAGTTGATCAGGTACGAACCTTGCCGCATCGCAGCGAAGCTGGTCGCGTTCATCATGTGTCGGGTCTCGGCAGTCGACGGTGCATGCAGCGACAACACATGGGCCGACGAAATGACCTCGTCAAGTGCCGCAAGCGTGACCCCAGAAATGGGTGATGTATCAAGAAACGGATCACAGGCCATGACCTGCATCCCGAACGCCTGGGCGGCCACAGCGACACGTTTGGCAATACGCCCGAGCCCCACCAGACCCAGCGTGGCCCCGTCGAGCTCAAGCGATGTGGCGGCGCCTGGGCCGGAAAGACCATCGGCTGCACGTTTGATCTTCGCTGGAAGTTCCTTCGTCACCGCGAACATCAGTGCGAGTGTGTGCTCGGCCGTCGACACCGTCGGTGAATCTGGGCCGTTACACACGATCACGCCGGCGGCGGTGGCCGCGTCGACATCAACATTGTCGTAACCGATCCCAGCCCGTGAGATCACCCGCAGGTTCGGGAACTGGGCAAAACGCTCGGCGTCCCAATGGTCGCCGATGCCGATCACCGCAGCAGGAGCGTTGCCAAGTGTGGCGTCGTCGTGACCAATGAGATCAGCGCGGCCATCGAGGAAGTCGAGGTCGGCCTGCACGATGGGACGATCGATGTGAATACTGTGCCGGTCTGCCATAGCCGCAGTATTGCACCGCGCTGTATTGCACCGCTCCGCTCAGGCCGACGTTCGTCAGACATGGTTTTCGCAAGACTGGCCACCTCCCCTGCACCGCTCTCTATTGCACCGCTCCTGCTGGAACCGTCGAACTGCGAAGCTCACTGCAGTTCTGGGCCGCTCGCGGGATGAGTGCCGTTCAAGTAGAATCAGTTCAGAGATGATTTGGCTGTACATAGCGACCGCAGTGTTTGGCGGCGCCTTCGTGGTACCCATGATCCTCGGCGGCATTGATTTCGACGCAGATGTCGGCGAGTTCGATATGGACGTCGGTGATGTCGATGTGGATGTCGACCTCGATATGGATGTCGACATCGGGCTGACTGGTGCCGTTGGCGACTTCGTCATGTCGCTGCTCAATTTCCGCTCGATCGTCTTGGCCTCCACGTTCTTTGGTCTGTCGGGGATCGTCTTCACCGTTCTCGACACCAATGTGTTGTTGGCGCTGCTGACCTCGACGGTGCTCGGATTTGTCGCCGCTGCAGCCAACTCAGGCATCACCAAGTTCGTGATGAACCGGCAGCAGTCTTCCCACGTGACACTGCGCGAGATGCAGGGTGTGTCCGCCGAGGTCATGTTGCCGATCGCTGACGATCGCCGCGGCCGGGTGCGCGCCCAGATCGCGGGCCAGACCGAATATTTCACCGCACTCCCGTTCAAGCCCGGCTTTACCTTCGAACCGGGCGAAACTGTTGTTGTTATCGAGATCCAAGAAGGCATGGCCCGAGTCGCTTCACTGGGCGAACTCGGCCCCTAAAAAGGAACACATATTATGCAATACCTGTTGGTAGTCGCCGTGATTCTCGCCGTCATCGTTTTGGCGGTAGCTGCCGCGGTGCGATCGCTGATCGTGATCTGTCCACCCAACCGGGTTGCGGTGATCTCGGGTCGCAATCGAGCGGTGTCCGACGGTCGAGATGTCGGTTATCGCGTGCTCAAGGGCGGTCGCACCATTCGAATTCCGATCCTTGAGCGGGTCGATTTCATGGACCTCAACACGATCCCGATCGACGTCTCGGTGAGTAATGCGTATTCGAAAGGTGCCATCCCCCTCGATGTCCAAGGTGTCGCGAACATCAAGGTGTCGAGCCGCGAAGGCATCCTCGAGAACTCGGTTGAACGATTCCTGGGTCGAGACTCCGACTACATCCAGCAGATCGCCAAGGAGAACCTCGAAGCCAACCTGCGTGGTGTGCTCTCGACGCTGACACCCGAAGAGGTCAACGAGGATCGGCTCAAGTTCGCCCAGACCCTCATCGACGAGGCCGACGACGACATTCGCAAGTTGGGGCTCGAACTCGATGTGCTCAAGATCCAGAATGTGACCGACCAGGTTGGTTACCTCGAAGCTGTCGGTCGACGACGGACGGCGCAGGTTCTCACCGAGGCCCGAGAGTCAGAAGCCAGTCAGGCCGCCGATGCCGAGGAAGCCGAGGCTGCGGGGCGCCGCCGCTCCGAGCTGGCCCGAGTCGACGCTGACCTGATCATCGCCGAACAACAGAACAAGTTGCGGGTGCGCCAGGCCGAGCTCGATGCTGCAGGTTTGGTCTCGGAGAACGAAGCAGTGGTCGCCGGTGAGAAGGCCAAGGTCACCGCTGAACAAGAGCTCGAAACCGTACGAATCGAGCTGCAGAAGCGCCGGCTCGAAGCCAACGTGATCGCCCCAGCCCAGGCCGAAATGCAGGCTGCCGAGCTGAGGGCAAAAGGCGAAGCGGCAGCGATCATCGCCAACGGCGAGGCGCAGGTCAACGTGTTGAATCGTATGACCGAGATGTACAAGGCCGCCGGACCAGACGCTCAGAACATTTTCCTGCTCAACATCCTTCCCGAGATCATCGAGCAGATTTCGTCGACCGTCGCCGGTATCGACGTCGACAAGATCACGATCATCGACCAAACCGGGGGCGGTGGGGGCGGGTTGCCCGGCGTCGCCGCCCAGATGCCGGCTGCGGTCATCTCGATCACCGAGCAGATCGAAGCAGCGACGGGCATAAATGTCTTGTCCGCGTTGAATCGCGAAATGTCACCGACCGCGATCGAAACGAGCGCCCGATCGGCTGCATCAGACGAACCCGCAGCGCTCGGCGTCTCTGGCAGCTTCACCACCGAGGTTGAAACAGCCGCCGAAGACCCAAAAAGCGACTAATACCCCCACCTCGTTCTGCATGCCCAAGAGCGGCTCGATTACAGCGCTGCCCGTTGGCGGCTTACTGACGTCTTGGTGTCAGCCTCTCGGCACGCGATCTGCAGCAGCGAGGTCTCCGGGGCCTCCCCTGGCTCGGAGGCGTTCGGCGGCAGCTTCGCGATGTTCGATGTCGACATTTGCGCCGTATTTGAACTTGGCGCGTGCATCGTCGATCATCATTTCGATGCCGCGGATGGCAGCGAACCGTTTGGTGTGGACCAGCGGATCCTGCAGCCCCCCATCGGGTTCAACATCTGCGAGTTGTAGTCGCAAGATTGCCGCTATCTCTTCGATCTCGTCGGTGACCGTGACCGGGCCGCTCAGTTGCACTGCGCCGTAGTAGGTCGTTGGCACACCAAGAGACGGATCTTCATCGCCGACCATCCTCCATGCGCCAGGGATGTAGGCCCAGTCCCCGGCAATACTCAGCACTGCCTGCGGTGTTGCCGCAAGCGCCGCAAAGACCGGGTTGGGTTTCGCAAGGTGAAACACGACCCGATCGTCGAGCAGCACAAACTGGGTTGGCACCAACACGGGAATCCCGCCAGCGCCACTCACGGCAAAGTGGCCGAAACCTTGTTGGTGGACGAAACTGCGCCATTGCGCCTCGTCGGTACTTGCATCGTGCGGACGGATCAGCATCGGTGGATCTTACTGATAACCAGCGGTTGACGCCTGACCTTTCATGCGATCGGAGGCGTTGGGTTGTCGGGGTTACGGCGGGCCGCGTACATGTGCGAAGTAACTGTTGAGGGTTCGCGAAACTAAGGTCTCAGCATGGATCTTCGTCTGGACGGAAAAACAGCACTAGTGACCGGCGGTTCCCGCGGCATCGGCAAGGCCATCGCCAAGGCCTTTGTCGAATCTGGGGCCGAGGTCATGATCACGAGCCGCAAGGCCGAGTCGTGTGAAGAGACCGCAAACGAGATCGGCTGTCTATGGGAAGCCGGCCATGTCGGCAACCCCGAAGATGCCGAACGCATCGTTGGTGCCACTGTCGAACGTTTGGGCGGCGTCGACATTCTGGTGAACAACGCCGGCACTGGCCCCTACAACGGTCCCGTGATCGACGCCGACCTGCCCCGGTGGAACAAGACGTTCGAAGTCAACCTGACTGCTCCCCTGGTGTTCAGCCAGCTGTGCTGGAACCAGCACATGAAAGAGAACGGCGGTGTGATCATCAACATCGCGTCGGTCGGCGGCTTCGGCACGCATCCGCACATCGGCGTGTATGACATCTCGAAGGCTGCGCTCATTCACTTGACCAAGCAGCTCGGTGCCGAGCTCGGCCCCCAAGCTCGCGTCAACGTGCTGTGCCCTGGTTTGGTCAAGACTGACCTCTCCCGTTTCTTGTGGGAAGGTGACAAGGGCGATGAAGTTGCCAAGATGTACCCGCTTGAGCGCCTAGGCGAAGTCGAAGACATCGCCGCAGCCGCCTGCTGGCTCGCTGCCGATAGCGGCCAATGGATCACTGGCCAGGCCATCGTCCTCGATGGCGGTGGCATGGTGAAGTTCAGCGAATAGCCCCTCACCCGGCCACCCCAACGCAAATTAGGAGCGTTATGTACGAAATAGGTACACCAGGCTCCTTAGAAGCATCTGATTGGTTCGACGAACTTGCCTTGGATCCTGAGGCACATCCGGTGGCGATGGGCACGCGAGCCTTGGGCGACCGGCCGTGGCTGGTGGCCGACGGACATCGCGACCACGAGCTCGCGATCAAGAACGAGCTGCTCGCGTCTCGACGCGATCAAGTGCTTTATGCAACGGAACACTCGGTCGAAGCTGCCACCGAACTTGCCCGGCTGGTCGACGCCCCAGCTGCACCTGCGGGCATGCACCCGATCGAACGTGCTGCCCGATCGGTGCAGGAAGAT
>ERZ651776.2079-NODE-2079-length-22485-cov-5.123349_pt1 | contig 22485 bp, 14 predicted proteins | sample MGYA00514761_ERZ651776 | MGnify/ENA metagenome assembly ERZ651776 | reverse complement strand
CGTCAAATTCATAATCGCCCAGCTTCGTGAGCCCGTCCGGGAGTGCCACGCTCGTCAGGGAGGAGCACTTGTGAAACACATAATCGCCCAGCTGTGTGAGCCCGTCCGGGAGTGCCACGCTCGTCAGGGAGGAGCACCCGCTAAATACACTATCGCCCAGCTGCGTGAGCCCGTCCGGGAGCAACACGCTCGTCAGGGAGGAGCACCCAAAAAACACAAAGTGGCCCAGCTGCGTGAGCCCATCCGGGAGCGACACACTCGTCAGGGAGGAGCACCCGTTAAACACATAACTGCCCAGCTGCGTGAGCCCGTCCGGGAGCGACACGCTCGTCAGGGAGGAGCAGTCGTAAAACACACCATCGCCCAGCTTTGTGACCCCGTCCGGGAGCGTCACGCTCGTCAGGGAGTAGCACTCGTCAAACACTTGATCGCCCAGCTGTGTGAGCCCGTCCGGGAGCGACACGCTCGTCAGGGAGGAGCACCAGCCAAACACATTATTGCCCAGCTGCGTGAGTTTTGCACATCCCTTGAGATCGACGTGAAGGAGGGATTTACACCCATAGAGGGGAGCTTCTTCTCGATCGTCCCAATCAAGATTTATATCCCCGATGATTGTGATATTGGGGTCCCTGATGATGAGGGTGATGGTTCCTTCACCAAGTGAAGGGTCCTGCAGTCGTTCGCGTAGGGTACCGGAGTGCAGCAAATTATCAACGTCCTCGTCAATGACGATTTCTTGGGATCCTGGATCAACAGACATGGGAGGGGGCGCAGGGTTTCCTGTGTCAAGATCAAATGACGATGACGTCAATTCTTTGGGTTAAGATTATTAATTGAGGATTAATCGCGTTATGATAGACGATGAAGAATGATATGAGCACGAATGTGTGATATAAAGGGCGTTTACACGAATGGTGGTGTCGAAAGAAGGGCGTCCGTAAATTTTAACCAAAACCCCCATTCATTTTATAAATAAAGGTCCAGGTGCATTTGCTCCAAAAAAGTTGGTCACCAGGCAGGCATTTTTACGTCTCGTCATACTTAGACTCTATTGCCAATATTTTTTTGTCTGGAACACCACTATTTATCGACCGCACACGAAGTAAAGCACCAACGCCACAACTTCTATCCTCCCATCCCTCTTACCAATCCTCCCTCCCCTCGCTCGCCTTCACTAAACATCAATTGGACCCCCCCCCCCCAATAAAACACCATGAATAGAAACACAAACACTGTGAAAAACCGTGCCCCCGCTCCCATCCAGATCAGCGCGGAGCAGCTCCTCCGCGAGGCGTCAGAGCGGCAGGCTGACCAGCATGTCTTGCCCGTGAATAAAATAGCCGATGCGGAGGAGTACCAGTCCCAGATGAGGATTAAGAGGAAGACGTTTGAGGACGATCTGAGATATCGGAGGGAACATATTGGTACCTGGGTGAAGTATGCAAATTTCGAGGAGGAGAATAAGGAGTTTGAGAGGGCGAGGAGCATTTATGAACGGGCCCTCGAGGTGGAGAACGGGCAACAACTATGGCTGCGGTACGCTGAGTTTGAGATGCGGAATGAGTTTGTGAATCATGCCAGGAATGTATGGGATCGAGCCGTTGCCATCCTCCCCAGGGTGGACCAGTTTTGGTACAAGTATAGCTATATGGAGGAGATGATCGGCGATTCGATGAAGTGTAGGGCGGTATTCGAGCGCTGGATGGAATGGCTCCCCGACGACAATGCTTGGCTATCGTACGCTCGTTTTGAGAAGCGTTGTGGCACCCTTGAGAGCGCCAGGAATGTAATGGAGCGTTATATCGCCGCCTACCCGTCGACGCGTTCCTTTCTCAAGTATGCAAAGTGGGCGGAAAACGACGGAAGGGACATTGCCCTGGCGAGGGGCGTCTTCGAGCGCGCCCTGGAGGAGTTGGAAGTCGAGGAAGTGAATGCAAAGGTAATGAATGCATTCGCTAGATTTGAGGAGAGGCACGGGGAACACGAGAGGGCGAGGCTGATCTACAAGCACGCCATTAAGGTATTCAATTTAGGCGGGAGCGGCCTTCGCGAGGGGGAGGAGTTGGGCGAGCTTGAGGAGGGTGAGCGCAAGCGGAGAGACGAACTGTACAAATCGTACATCTCCTTCGAGAAAAAGCACGGAAATAAGGAGGGCGTCGAGAATGTTATTTTAACGAAGCAGCGGGGCGAGTATAAAGCGAAGACGGACCAAGACAACAACGATTACGACAGCTGGTTCGAGTGGGCGAGGCTTGAAGAAACCCACGGGGAGCCTTCGGATGTGCGGAAGGTCTATGAGCATGCCATCAGCATGAAACCCCCTTCGAGGGAGAAGAAGCACTGGAAGAGGTACATATATCTCTGGATAAATTACGCTTTGTACGAGGAGCTTGAAGCCGGAGACATCGATAGGGCGGCGGAGATCTACAAAATTTGCTTGACTGTCATCCCCCACAAGAATTTCAGTTTTTCTAAGATATGGATACTCGCAGCCAAGTGCCACATCCGTCGGCGGGATCTAGGCGCCGCCCGGAGCGTCCTGGGGAGGGCCATTGGAATGTGCGGCAAGGAGAAAATTTTCGAGGAGTACATCGCCCTCGAGCTCGCCCTCGGTGAAGTCGACAGGTGCAGGAAATTGTACACCAAATATCTCGAGACTTACCCGGAGAATTGCAACGCTTGGAGCAAGTACGCTGATCTCGAATCGAGCGTCGGAGAGACGGATCGTTGCAGGGCGCTTTTCGAGCTTGCCGTGAACCAGGAGTCGCTAGACCAGCCCGAGCTTCTCTGGAAGGGATTCATTGACTTCGAAATCGCCGAGGGGGAGGCTGACAAGGCCCGAACCCTCTTCGGGCGGTTGTTGGATAAGACAAACCACGTCAAGGTGTGGATATCATTTGCAACCTTTGAGGTGTCTGATATAGGCGCCGGCGCCGATGCCATGCGCAAACTCTGCGATTCTGCTTACAAACAGCTCAAGGAGGATGGATTGAAGGAGGAGAGAGTGTTGCTCCTGGACGCCTGGAGGGATCTGGAAAAAGAGCACGGCACTCCCGCCAAGGTTGGAGATGTGGAGGCCATGATGCCTAGGAGGATCAAGAAAAAGAGAATGAAGACGGACGAAAATGGCACGGAGCTCGGATGGGAGGAGTTTTACGATTACCACTTTCCCGACGAGAAAAGCGCGGCCAGTAACCTCAAGATTTTGGAAATGGCCGCTAAGTGGAAAGCGAAGCAGCAGGCAGCAGCTGCAGGCGGTGGTAGTAACAATGTATGACGCAGAAATAATGTGTGCAAGAGTTTTTGCTAGCATGATGCCAGTTTTTAATTTCTTTTCTACCGAACCTTTACAAAAACTACTACCCAGGTACTACTGCTGCTCAGAGCTCATTCGATAGCACTCCTTCTTGTGATAACCGTAAATGTCGTTGACTATAGAAGATTTCTCTTCGCCATCTTTTCCACCGACGACAGACTCAATTATTGCGCGCCTCGACTCCTTATTTGAGTAATTCTTGTCGCCTTCAACAAGTGACATAATTCCCTGCAAATGACCAAAGCCGCAAACCACTACCATTTTCTTGCCTTGCAAATTGAGAATCTCAATCGCCTGGTGGATCTTTCCCAACATGTAGCGGTCACGCTCGTAGATGATAACCTCCGCCACAGTCGGAAAATGCCTTCCCAAATCGTTGATGCTCTCTGTCAGAAAGTCGCTCTCTTTCATAACCCTTTCCATAAACTTCTCAATCTCCTCTTTGCTCGGGGTGTGAACACACTCATAAAGCATGTAACAAACGAGCTTGCACTTCTTCAAGAATGTCAGAGATGTCCAAGTCCGAAGAAGGGTCAATTTCACAGGCCGATCTCCGAGGATAGTCAGACAGGAGGAAGGTGCTGCCTCGTATGCTCCGCGGAACTCCCCTCCCAAAGTCACATTCATCACAGACGAGTATTGATCTTGAACCTTTTCAAGCATTACGGCTCCGACCGCGGCACCCCTCGACATGTTCTCATTCTTCATCAAGAACTGAACCTTCTTTGACGTCGATCCACGCTTGTACTCTGCACTGTTCTTCCGGGCAGATAGCTTTTCCTCATCCATTCTCTCGAGAACGTTACAGCGGCCGGGACAGAGTTCAAGGAAAAGACAAGATGGCGAGATGAGCCCCATGAGAGAAATAGCGTCTGAGGTTGACTCCTCTGAAATGTGGGAGGAACCCAAAAAAGTCACTTCACAGCCAGATATCATCACTTGCTTTATCGAAGGCTTGATGAGATTGGACGGAAGTTCTGGTGGCTGTATGCGTGCTTGGTATACCTGCAATTCTTCTTCAACGGAGGATCCTCGCACCGGAACGGAGAATTTGGTAGAGGACCCAGCCGTAGAGAAGGGCTGTGTGGCAAAGGCAGGCCGGGAGGCAGAAATGAGAAACATCACCAAAGCATTCGTTGGCATCCCTTTCCCCCATCGAAGAAGCCCAAGGGCTGTCATCTGACTAGATGACGTACGTCAGAGGTCAGGTCAATGTGTCAATTAGTCAACTTTCTGCCCTGTGTGTGTGTGTGTGTGGTGTGTGGTGGTTTGAGATCGTCGTCGAGCCCCCGGAATTGAGAGGAACACTCAATAAGTTTCGTGTCTCTCAATATAACTTTTCGCAGAGCCTAGGAAAAGTGCTTGAGTGAATCGAATACCAGTGTTATCTATAGAGGACAACTCCTTACATCACTCTCTGCCTTACCCACGATGATTTTGTTTACCACCTGCCTCTCTCTCTTTATGTTGAAGATCACGTCAGCATTTGTGCCCGCCGCCCCCCTTTACATCCGACAAAACACCAAAGTAAAATCGCAACCAACAACAACTCCTTTACCCTCCATTCTGACTTCTATTCTGACCTCAAACAACCTCACTCCTCCAACCTCAGAATCCTCTTTCCCGACGACAACTAGAAAGACGAAAGCCGGTGATGCCATCTTGTCTGTTCCTCTTTCATCCTGTATACCTGCCTCGGATGCCCAAATGTCTGGCCCTCTCCTGACAGGTTCCAATGGGCTCCTAGCGGTTTCTATCTTAGACGAGTTGTTTGAGGCTCTCATTCTCTCCCAGGCAACGACGTCAGAAGCCACAACGGTTCAACGCGCATGTGTATTAGACCTTCTATCTGCTTACGTAAATGAAGGAACTTCTTTCCCCGTCCTCTGGGGCGAGCGGCAGCAGTCAATCTTGCAGCAGGCCAGCACCAGTAAAATTTACTCGCTCCTCGATGACATCGAGGAGGATTTTGAGAGCCTAAACCGTGTATTGTGGGGCGAAGACAGAGATAGGTACCCGCCTGTGGTAGAGACCGAAGCTCACGGTACGGTGAATCTTTATGATGAAAAAGGTTGGAAGTGGGCGGTGTGCATGGCGATGAATTCTGGAGTCTTCATTGAGGGAAAGATGTATCTCCCTCCAGTTTTTGATTGTTTCCAACGCCCCTCTCGATATCTACCGTCTTCTCCATCCTCTTCAACTACTATCATACCAACGCTCCCCTCTGAAGCTATTCCAGTGCGCAAATTAACAGGTAAACACGTTGAGATTAGAGCTCTCAGTGATGTCCCCTCGGGCTCCCCAATTGTTTATAACCACGGCCCCAAGTCTGCCGCCGACTACCTTTTGGACCACGGTACAATCCCTTCTCGGTGTTATGAGACTCGCGTCGCGGAGATCGAGTTCGAAATTGATCCCAACGACCGATTCTACGACGACAAAGTGGACATTCTCCAGGCGCTTGACCCTCCTCTAACCCCGAGACAGAAGTTTGATGTTGTCAGTGGGGGCGGATCCTCGTCCGCGGACGGCCGGCCGGACGATGCAATGCTGCAATTCTTAAGGTTGGTGCAATTGTCAAAGGACGATGCCTTTCTGCTCGAGCCGGTCTTCAGAAACGACGTCTGGGGGTTCATGGCAGAACCTGTCAGCGAGAGGAACGAGAATGACTGTTTTTCGGCAATCCTCGACTTCTGTAGCAGCAGCATGGAAGACAAACAATCAGTGGAGAAACTTATCGACCCTTCGGACGCCTGCGAAAAACTCTGTGGGGAGGTACTGAAGATTGAGAAGGATGCGCTGAAGAAGCTTGAAGGTTATGTGAAGAGAGATAGGGAGGCGATGGATCTCAAGAGTTATTACGCCGATCGTCGTTTGAAAGAGCTCAATTTGGATCAGCCATATGATTTTGAAGAGAACGAAAACTTGAATGAGTTCGGCCGCCTTCCAGGTGGTGGGGAGATTGACTTTTAAGTCACAAGGGCAAAAAAAAAGAGAGTAGATTTCCAGGAACCCACTTTTAAACGAACACATGTTGTATCTAGCTAGCAAGCCCCTCTATCAATTTAATTTACTTTGTTGTTATACCAAGCAGACCCTCAACAAACAAACAAACAAACACACGAGTTTAGTTCATCGCACCGCCCTTGCTCTTCCAACATTTTCCCAGTACTGCAGCACTGCCCTCTCGACATCTCTTAAGCCTATCCCTGCCCTACCGAAAACGCTGTGGAAAGCCATTGACACCTCCTGCTCCTCCCTGATCCACTCTTCAATACGGATTCCATCTCTGCTCACAAAACGCTCCCTCTGATTGAGCAAAACTCCTCCTAGCGCATTTTCAACCATACGACTCATTGCCCGTGGATTGGATGAATAGACTGTGTGGAGTAAGCTGCTCACAGATCGCTTGTGGTTTGTCAGGGTTGGATTCGGGCTTCCTCCCCCCTCTCTGCTAGGATTTAGGCTGACGGCAATTATCGCAGAAACAATGTCTTGCCCACACACACTCAACATTTCACTTGCAACACTGCCTCTCAAAACCTCGTGCAAAAAACTTACGACAGCTCGAGTCGACCCCTTGCTTGGACATCTTATACCTCCTTGAACGGTGGCAAGCTTCAACATTCCTATAAGCAAGTCTCTGTTGCTCACCAACAGTCCTCCGCAGTGCACCACTATGCGCTCCGCCATAAAGAAGTACTCTTCGATCAGTGCCGGATCCTCGCAGGTGACAAAAGAACTAGGATTCAAAAACTGCTGAGAGAAAGTAGTGCTCAAGGACATGATGAGTTGAGACATATCGTTGTTGAGTTGGGGCGTGTTCACCCTCCCAAAGTCTGTGAAGATTATGGAAGCCAAGTAGAGGAAGCTGCTGCTTCCTCCTGCCCCGCTCCTTCCCAAACCATTCTTAAAAAATGCGTCGATAATTGCCAGCGTCTTGTTGAAAAATTCATTCTGGAACGTAGCGCGGTTCTGATCGTTGAGTGTGCAGTTTCGGATTGCGTGCTTTATGAAGCGGCATATTGCCTCCGAGAGATTGATATTGATCGGTGTCTGCCCGGCGGTGGCGAGGAGGCTCTCCATTGGTTGCCAGATTTGGCGGAGGAAACTCAAGAGTGACTGTCCAGCCCTCAAGTCATCTTTAACAGTAGCCTTTGGCGGATTCTTACCGATATTCTGAATGATAACCGTCAGGCGATCAAAACAATCGATGATATCTGGGAGAGAATAAGCGGCAAGATTTCCCGACATTCCTATCAACTGTGAGCCAGCGGGAGTAACAATCTGGCTCAACAGTGTGTTGGCATACTCATGAAGGTGTTGGAGTTGAGGAACGTTAATGGCGACAAAGCTTAAACTAGCTTGTAGCGACAGGAGGCCGGCAAGTAATTCCTTCTCCTCGAAAGGTGGCAGCTTTTGCTGCCTGTCGTAATAAATCGTGTAAGCTTTGAGAAGATTTTCTGCACATGCTTGAATTACTGTTACGGGCTGTTCGTAGCGCCCATGTTGAATACCGCTGAGGAGATTGCACGAAAGACTGAAGCACAGCGATTTTAGCACCACAGAGGCGTTCTGGGACGTTAACGAGTTTATGTTGTGTATTTCTTTGTGTTTCTTTTCATTTGTGTTGATGCTGAGTGTCGAACTAACTCCCTGCGCTGGTTTCAAGGTAGAGGCAACGTACAAAATAAGACCTGTCAGCTGGTCAGCCAGGTTGTGGACGATATAATTGGTCGCAGAGCTGAGCAGATGGTTACAAGATTTTGCAGCGATGTTGTTCTCGCTGTTCTCGCCACTCATCTTGGCGAAGGCCTGGGAGATCTTGGGCGACAGATCAACAGCGACTTGGGCTATGTTTGTCTTGTCGTCAACCGGGATGAACTGGCCGTGCCCAACGCACGCGATGCAACTCAATGTAGATTCGAGAGCGAGAAGGATCGTCTGCTGTTGCTTCTGCTGGTTCATTTTGTCGTGGAGACCCATTAACAGGTGCCATCTTGCCTGGAGGACCTTCCCAAGCGATGTGAGCACAAGCTCTCCGCCGACAAGTCGGCAGCAGTCAGTTAGGGTATCCGCTATAGGTGGCCGGATTTCAAAGTCGAACCGAGCGAGCCATTTGGGAGGGAAGGGGTTGGTCCGCTCGCTGCTCTTGAAAATGCTGAGTGGGTACGTCTGAAGGGAGGGGAGGAGACCAATCAAACTGACCAAGGGTGGCCCGTAAAAGTCAATTATTTCCTGCCGTCTGTAGTATGTTTCCCTCGCATCGCCTCCACTTGTGTTCTCCGTCTCGCCGAAGGCATCCAACCTCGCCACAAATTCCCACCAGAAATTCAGCGGAATCGTCCCGAGTTTTTGGGCAGCTGCCGAGAATGGAAAGGAGGACGGGAGTGCGGATAGAGAGAGGAGGACACTAATAAGTTTTGCGCACGAAGTTGCCGGCGTTCGCCACTGTTCTCCATCTGGGAGGGGTACGGTGTCATTTCTACCCGCGTTGTCGGTGTTCGGAGTGGCCAGAATGGGCAGATAAGCCAGGGCAAACTCTGTAAATATAAATCCGAGACCCTTTATCCTACCGGAAAACTTGAGGAGCGTTTGTTGATCAACAACCAGGTCATTATCGTCATCATCGTCGTCCTCGTCTTCACTTTCATCACACTCGAAGGCATCTTGAGTGGTGATGGTTATTAGACTCCGGAAGCCAGCCCCAAGTTTATCGACGATCTCTCCCAAGATCGGACCTGCCCAATTCGTATCGTTGAGGTTATTCCTAATTGCCGATCCAACACTAAAAGCCAGTCCGCAGAGTACCTCGACAGACGTTGTGTTGAGAAGATTTTTCGGGTCACTGCTGCTGTTGGGGGGGTTCTGAGGAATGCTGCAGATGTTGTCGAACGCGAAGGAGACGAGCCTGTTCCCGGGCGTGTTGGGGGCAAGGAGGAGGTTGTATGTGTGGTTGTTATTGCCACTATTATTGCTGAACCTATTTAGACCTTGTACCCAAGAACAGAAGGCGCTCAGTACTCTCTGCTTCCTGGTTGTGTCGCCCCCCTCGTCTCCACTGTCATTGCTATACACCGACACAAATGCGTCGAACACCCCACCGACCCCCCGAGCGTCGAGGACCGTCAACGCAAAGTTCTGAACAGTCATCCTGTAGTCCTCATTCGTAAAATTCGGAGAGTGCACCACATCCATCTCCTCTGACACAACTGTCGTCATGACGCCTAGAAAATTCATGCAAAAAAGGGGCGTGATCTGATTTCCGTGGACGAATTGAATCATGTCGTTGACCACTGTCGTCCAGGACAATTTTATAGCCAACATACTCAGTACCAGCGCCGCTTGCGTCTCGGTTGGCCTATAGCCACTTTGAATTTTATCCGTCGGTGCCAGTGCCGGGTTCATGCACTGCAAAACATGCGCCCTAAGATTCGTTAAGTACTGGGAAGAGGTTTGGGGAGGGTTCAAGGTTTTCACATGCCGCAGTATAGATATGTTCAGCAAGGGCGACGATATGCACTTCTTTAACGACAACATCGCAAAGAATATCCCCGAGTCCTCATATTTGTCTTGATTTACACTTTGACTTTGGGGGGTTGCATTCGAAACGTTGCTCGCGAGGAGCTGCTGTGACAAAAGCGCTGTTGTAACTGGTATGACAGTCTCGGTGGCATCGGCGGCCTGAAACTTTGTCAGGAATTTGTCAGCTTCCGAATGATCCCCTGGAAAATTGCTAGCACCATGGTACAGTTTGCCCAGGGCTAAAACTACGTTATCGTAAGTGAAGGGCAGCGTCGACGACATAGCGAATTCCAATGTGCGACGATCCGCAGGTGAGAGCCTCTTCGGGGGAGATTTGCGAGTCGTCTTGCTATGTTCTGGGCAAAAAAAACGCTTTGTATTGTGACGTGGGTGTCGTTGTGGCCGGAATCAAAACGAACTCTATTGTACAAAGTGCCTATGAAGCGGTGAAACTTAGGTGGTATACGAATACGAATAAATTTGACCGAAATCTCTTTCTCCGCTCTGGACAACGTCCTATTTGGTTGTTTGTCCTCAACCAAAAAAATTGATACCATCGATGACTCGATGATAATAAAACATTAAAGAATGGCGCTAACGACATATACGCGTGGATTGTTGAATTCTCTACTCCATCCTTTGCGACAGAGGGAGCTTCGCCCTTGCCGGGCTGCTCTTTCGAAATCGATAACATTGATTGAATCGAGCGACAAGCCTCGCCGCGCACAGGCCAAGCTCTTGCTTGACAGCCTCGCAGAAGAATCTCAACCAATAAATACCAGCGGTGACAGAAATTGCAATTACTTCCGGATTGGAATCAGTGGCCCTCCGGGTGCAGGCAAATCAACTCTAATTGAAACTCTGGTAAGCTATGTCCTGGACAACTCGACGATAGTAGACAACGAGAAAGTAAAGGCTCCCGATTTGAATTGCGGAGGCGAGGGCAGTGTCGCAGGCGAAGATAACTTTTCCGAAGAGAATGTTGCGGTTATTTGTGTGGACCCGAGCAGCCACAGAAGCGGGGGTTCCATCCTGGGGGACAAGACTCGCATGGAGTCTCTCAGTCGTAACCCTCGCGTCTTTGTGCGACCATCCCCGACTAGACTCACTCTTGGAGGCCTCGGAAGCTACACGAACGATGTCGTGGGCCTGTGTTGCACCGCCGGATATCCCATTTGCATTGTTGAGACTGTTGGGGTGGGGCAGTCTGAAATAGCGGTTGACCAGGTGGTGGACATGCTCATTTTGGTTGTCCCCCCTGGTGGGGGGGATGAGCTTCAGGGTGTGAAGAAGGGAATCGTCGAAGTGGCCGACTTGGTTATTGTCAACAAAGCCGACGGTGGATTTTTGGAACAGGCTAAGAGGACGAGGGGCGATTACTACTCAGGGATGATGTACCAAATGAGCAAGCATGGGGACAAAACTGGGGGGGGTGCTGGCGGGGGCAAAGGCAGCAAACGCAACAAACGGAAGAAAGGGAAGGCGAATGACGTGGACGAGGGCGGGGACGATGATGTAACTGAGGATGATGAACCTACGATGGCCTCATGGCACCCTCCCGTCTTACTCTGCAGCGGCTCCACCGGTGCAGGAATCCCCCAGCTGTGGTCCACCATCAACGAGTACAGACAACTGTTGACTTCATCCGGATATATCTCCAGTATGAGATCCAAACAAGACAAATATTGGGTCAATCAGCTGTTTGAAGAGGGGCTGCGCGAGCGAGCCAGGGGCGAGGGGGACATGGAGGAGAAATGGAACCGCGTAATGACAGACATTGAGAATGGGAGCATCACTCCCCGTGCCGGGGCTGAGATACTTCTTGATGGCGTTTTTGGGGGCAAAGAGGAGGGCACCACCGTGGGTGGTAAGTAAGAGGAAGAAGACACAAAGATAAAATACAAACGAGCAAGTAGATTTTTAGATTTTGTAGAGGTGACTCTGCTTTCGCTAGTTCCAGTTTTTTGTTGTTGAATATTCAGCTGGCGGCGATTTCATTTGCAAGATCATATTTTTTGAAAGTACCCACTCTACGCTAGTTTCTTTCCATTTTTTTAATATCGCCCACCTCATATCACTACCTCCTATAATAGTTTCTAAGGGAATTTCGTATCGACCGTGAACAAACTTTCAGGATGCCAAACCTTTGTGATGCATTCGGCGACACGAAATTGGTCTTGCTACCTGCCATCAGCTCAATTTGCGGCGCAAAGATATACGTCAAGCTCGAAAACACCAATCCAGGGGGAGGGAGTGTGAAGGATCGAGTTGCGCTGAATCTGATCAGATGTGCTGAGCGGCAGGGGAAACTTTCCTCTGGTGGTACCGTGGTTGAGGGTACTGGTGGTAACACCGGATTAGGGCTCGTCACTGTTGCGAATTCCCTCGGATACAAGACAATCTTGACAATGCCTGAGGCAATCTCAAGGTCGAAAATAAACCACATGAGAGCGTAAGTGAAGGAGAGCCAGAAAAGCGCGGAAAGTGGCGGCGGCTTTCTTGAAGCTTCTGTCGATCTGTCGGATGTACCTGATTTCTATTCTTTTCTCACAATTATCATATTTCTGTCTTACAGTTTGGGCGCCGATGTTCGCCTTTGCCCCCCTGTCCCCCACACAGATCCAGCTCACTATGCACAGCTCGCTGCGCACATAGGAAAGACGACGCCGAAAGCATTTCACACAGACCAGTTCAAAAACCTGTCCAACATGGAAACCCATGTCCTCTCCACTGCCCCTGAAATCGAGCGTCAGCTGAAAGAGGCGGAGGGCACCGACGTGATGCGCCTCGACGCCTTTGTTGCCGCCGCAGGAACTGGGGGAACAATCGGAGGGTGTGGGAAGTATTTCAAGTCTGTCTCGCCAAACACTCGCATTGTCCTCTCGGATTGCGACGGTTCCTGCCTTAAAACGTACATCGCCACAGGGGAGCTGAAGCAAAGGGAGGGAGAGGCTGGCACTACAGCGGAAGGTATTGGTTGCGGGAGGCTGAGTAAGTGCACGATTTTGATGAATTTAAAAAAAAGTTTTGTGTGTGAACCACACTAACACTGACCAACTCTCTTTTCGCATTCACATTCACATTCACATTCTCAGCGGGAAATTTTGCCGAAGCGAGGAAGTTCATTGACGGAGCAATCAACGTGAGCGATATCGAGTCAATTACTGTGGCGATCAATTTACTGAAATTAGAAGGAGTCTTTGCCGGGCCCAGCGCGGCACTCAATGTCGCAGGCGCCATGAAAGTTGCTCGGAGGCTGAGGGAAGTGGAACAGATAGAAGAGCCAGTCGTCGTGACTATTATATGCGATAGTGGCGCAAGCTACATGGAGAAGTGCTACGATGAGGCTTGGAGAAAAGAGAAGGGCTTCGCTGTTGAGCCACTTGGAGATGGGGAATCTTTGCTTGACCGCCTTGACGAGGGTTCTTGGGTGAACAAGGCAAACGAGGCTGCATTTGTGGGCCATGTGGGTGGTAGTTAGTTGATGATACAATTTGACGAAATAGAGTAGGATGATACGACTATTTGCGCCGTGAAGGACTTTTTTTTCATCAAAAAATCTGCAAACTGCGCATGCTCTCTCTTTTCTACTTTAGTGTCACGTCAAACTCTTGGGCAATCATTCATTCACAGTCCTTGCATACTACAATATCACCGTCTTTCCTCCAAACTGTAGTCAGGCAAAACCGACAGAATACCCTATCACCTGCCAAGCACCTATCTCCCTGACACTGAAGTCCGCAGCAGCTCCATTTGTCACAATAGGCACAACTCTGAGAGAGGCTCTGCGGTGACAAAGCGGTTTGCCTACATGATCGGATAGGAGTTTGCATTTGAGCTTGCGTCGTCTGCATATGTGTCGGTGGCGTCGTTTGCACACTATTCACAGCCGCTTGACCGTGATTAATCACGGACGAGTTTTTCCGAAAAAAGGTCCCTAATTTTTGTTGAAGCCGTGAAGAAGTATTCGACTGTCCCCTAAAGTTGTTCGCGTTGCTTCCTCCAAATTTACTCTTTTCCGCTGAGACATAAAAACCACCCGAATCGCTTGGATTGAACTGAACAGCGCAGTCCTTATTGCAGACAGGGCAACGCCTTCCAGCACTATTTACCAAAATTGTGTGTGGGGAGTTCGACGAGATTGTGTTTCCGTTACCTTGGTTGACATTGCTGCTGCCGTTACCGTTACCGTTACCGTTATCGTTACCGTTACCGTTACCGTTATCGTTATCGTTGACGTGAACGTTGCCATTGCCATTGCCAATGCCATAGCTATTGCTGAGCGTGGCAGAGGAGGGAGGGTTTGGTTCAATTTCATCGGACATTGCGTTGGAATCAGAGTTAGAACTCGATCCTAAATTCGCATTATCCGGCAGAACTATATGATTATCGTAAAAAAACCCTTCTAGACCAGTTTGCCTGTAACGGTTGTTGACCATAGATTCTACATTGTTATCCAAGGTGTCCACACAGTGAACCCCACCTCCTGTGGGCGACAACGAAGGATTGGAAGAAGCGTTCGAATTCGTATCATCATATTTCATTCTTGAAAGCATTTCATCTCTTCTCCTCAGTGCCCTCTGCCCCTGTTTGCTCCACCATGTCGTCGTCGTCGTAGTCGTAGAATTCTGCTCTATATTCTCCCCGTTTCCGACGTGCGCAATCACGCTCCGCAGCAAGTCCTGTCGAATTTCACGCATCGACGGCGCCGGAGCTGGCGGCGAAGGTGGGAAACCTGAGGGGTGGGGTGGGGGAGAAGGAGCGCCGCCAAAATGGGATGACAAACGAGTAGGGGGTGCGGGGGAGAACGACGGAAGTGAAGGTCGCCGCTTCATTTTCTCTGAGATAAAATGATATGTACCATGCGCAAAGGGCTGTTTGTTCAAACAATTGGAATTGGTTTCGGGAGTTGGTTCTTTACGTTCTTTACGCCGAAAGGAGAACCAAAGAAGCAAGAAAAAATTCGAAAGCTCCTCGAAACGCAGCTAATCAGCACTTTGGACTCCCATGATGAGAGGTGTACTCACTGCATTATTGCTTGCCCACGCAATTGTTTTTATGCATGCGGCAACGAGCATCCCTAACGAAGGTAATGACCCTCCCAAAACTGGCTTCAACACGAACGGCACGTCGATCTTCACCAACTACGACAATTTCAAGGCGAATGGTCAGGCTTTCCTACTCTACGAAGCTTCCCTCGTCTTGGAAACTCCGTACCAGAACGTGAGCGTCGCCACCATCTTATGGATCTCTGCTGCGTCATTTAGTGCCGCCCATCTTCCGCCGGCTGTAAATGCGCGTGTCGTCATATTCCCGCTGGGGAGTGCTGTGAAAGATCTAAATAATGCAGGGTCGCAGGTTGATTTTTTGAAGAGTTATGCGAGTCTGTACGCATCAAGCTACTCCGCCCAGGTGAATGCGATGGAACAGGTGCTCACTCAGACCACTGATGACTGGACTTTGCGTTCATGGGACGATGGGCTGCTTGTTAACCCTCACATCATCTGGGAGGGTGACGATGCTGGCGACAAGAGTGCTAATGCGGCTACAAGTGCGGTCACCGGATTTGGCACCTTTACTTGGCTCACTGTTGAGCAGGCCTCCGTGATGATGAACGTGAGCGTTGCGGACCTGACGCCTGCCAAGTTCGATGTTGAGTACTCTGCTGCTTGGTATCGCACTCACCCCCCCAACGAACCGACTCCGAGCCCTACTCCCCCCTCGAGCGGAGCGGGGAGGAGGGATTTTGGCGTGACGGCGTTTGTGATGACGGTGGTCATGATGATGGCGATGTGTTGAGACGAATTGGATTGAGGTGGTGGGAAGAAAGTTGGACCTCCAGGTGTGGTGGCTTTGTGATGATTAGTATGATGAATAGGATTAGGATTAGGATGAACAATGGCATAAACGGAACCGCACCTCTTCAACGAGGATGCTCTTGACCTCAACAACGTGACGATTGTCACTTTCGTGGTAGTGGTAGAGGGAGCCATAAACTAAAGAAAAGTTTCGATCAAAAAAATTCTCATCAAAATTCTCACTCTGCTACTTTTCTACTTTTCTTTAATATAAGTTGTTGGTGGTCACTAACGTACCTCGCTTCCTTCTTTCCAATATGTTTGAGGCCAATAGAATCTCTCATACTTCAAGACATCCTCCCTTATCAACCAATTCCAAGCTTCCTCCTCTCCTATCCCAAACCCCAAGGAACATGTCGAACTTGTAGTCCTTGACAAGCAAGGAGGGGTCCCTCATGCAGTAAGGGTCCCTGAACAAGTTGACCTCGTGCCCATATGCGAATATGAACTCCTTGTGGTTCTCGTCAGCTCGAAGGTAGGTGGTCATCGCGACAAGTCCTGCACCCGTACCTTGAAGCTTTTCAATAATTCTCAAATTGTCCCGGGGCGGAAGGTGGAACATGAGATGCCTGACCAAGATTAGGTCTGTCGACAATAGAGGTGGCAGAGAATCTGCAACAACGTCGATATGCCTGAACTCGACCTGCCCCCCGAGATGCCGGAATCTATCCTCGTTCCTTTTCACTACCGTCTCAGCTACATCCATACCCAGGTAAGTGACATTCTTCTCCATTAGAAAATCTATTTCCATCCAAGTCATGTCTCCGCATGGTACGTCAACAATCCTGGAGATCCCCCCCTTATTGACAAGCGAGCGTATTGCACCCCTTACACCGTCGGTCGCACCCATATTTGAGCCTGGTCCTGAGTCGGCTCCCATGGCACCCCCCCCGCTCCAAATTTTGTACCTGTAAACCTGCTCGAAGTAAGCCCTACGGTCAAAATCGCCTGACGCGGCAGTGTGCGCGGCTATGTCGATCGAAGCACCTACATCCACCGCATTTCCTTTCGATACTGTAGTCTCACTGCCACCTTCCCCGGGAACTCCCTCCACGGATACTTCTAAGAAGACAATCTCGCAGGTCAGGACAGTCCTCGCATCCTCGCCTGACCCTGATACGAGACAAACCTCGACGCTACGCGACCCTGGAATAAGACTGTGTACGTCGGCCCTAACGTCAAGGTTATCCGTATGGTCTTGTAGACTAATTGACTGTATTGGGCCACTGGCACCAGGAAGGTGATTATGAGCATCAAGTTGTATAGTCAGGATAAGGTCAGGTGGTAACGGCGGCGAGAGCAATGATGACGTCTGTATCGAAAGTTCCGTTGACGGCTTCAAGCCGGGGAGGGTCTTTATCACGGTGTGGTTCGCAGGGCTTGAAATGTGCACTGAAATGGGGGGAGTTGCTGTTTTTGTTTCTGTTCCATGTTGTGTCTCTTGTATCGTCCCAGATGAGTCCACCGGCCCTTGTACAACCACCGACTCCTGCACGTGATTGACCGCACCGGAAACTGGGAATAGCAGGCCAACAAGCAGGATCAGGAATAAAACAAGGGAAGACATTTGACTGTCCTTCTCCCTCCCCACTCCGCTAAAATCCTCAGTAAACCTGGCAACTTTTCAATACCTATAAGATTAATGTTGTCGCGCGTCCACTTTTCAGAGAACGACCGGAAAGTATCAACTTTTTTGCTTAATGTGTATTCCTTTCACTTTGCTTTTCAATTTCTTTGTTGAAGAAAACGAGACGAGTTCTTGCAACTTACCTGCCCTTCTGTTTCCTATTCTAAATAGAGAAAGTCAATCAATCAGGCCCGTCGCTTATCTCTCATTAGCCCTTCCAAAAGACTTCAAGGACTATTTCACCCCTCCCACCTCCTTTTTTCTCCTCAGTCTCCTTCTCCTCCTCCGGCATAGAAGTCCACCACTCCCCACTCTCTCAATTTCCCAATTCTTCCCCGTAATTTTGGTTGGCTAACATCAACGACGGCAATTTCCTCAGGCAAGAAATCACCAAAACCCTACCTCCAGCACCCTCCTGAACACCCCAACAGACTCTCCTTCGCAAGTTTTGACGCAACATCCCCAACAATTCAACAGCACACAGATGATCTTTTCGTCAGTTAGAAGTGACTGAGCATTGACAACGCCCCTTTGCACGTGTCACCCCCCCCTAACTCACCTCCACCAGGTTCCTGAAGGGGGATTGTAGTATTTGGTGGTCGGAATGGACTCATTGATTACATCCCTCCAGTCGTCCTCGAGCTCCCCCCATTTATCCCTGTCCTCACTTTCCTCCCTAGAATCCTTCGTCGTCGAGTCCGTGCGGAGGGGATGCACGGACATATCATCCCTGACAACCAACAGCGTGAAGCTTTTTGTGGTGATTGGATCATTACTGGAGTCTGTGCAACCATACCCCGAAACGGGCCAGGATGATGACGACGGCGACGATAACGGCGGACGACAGGTCTCTACCGACGATGACGCATTGTCGTCTGGCGAGATTGTCGCAGGCTGCTGTGGCCTTTTACGTTCCCTACTGTCTTTACTTGGCACTTCATCATCGATGCTTTTGAGCCTGTTGCTGCCCTCTCTCCTCCCACATCTCCTCCCCTTGAACGTATGCGTATCTGATTTCTTGAGATCTATACCTGTCGAGTGTGGCGAGGGCACTTTACAGGGCGTGCTCGAGGACCTATGCGATATTGGAATGGAAAGTGACGACTGGAGGGTACGGAAGGAAACGCTCAAACTCGCCGATAAAATGAGAACATATATCAAAGGTAACCCCGAGCAAACAACGAACCAACGAAGCAATTATAATGACGGCCGAGACGGCGGCAATAACGAGCCCCCCTCTTCCTATTCTCAACGGACTCTCCCCCCTTTGTACCTGAAATTCCTCGAGTCCCTCATTGCCCGTTCGCGTGACATGCACGATTCTGTCGTCCGTTCTTCCCTCGTCGTACTGCGTTCAATGGCAAGGGACGACTCCGCGAGCTTTCGGGACGCTGTCGAAGAGCTTGGAGGGGTGCACAGGGAACTTGTCAACTATTACCAGGCCGATATTTTCCCCGACCAAGACCAGGATGAAGAAGGGCAGGATAGCCATGCCCAATTTGATGCATCGACATCATACGACCCCCTTATTGACGACGGGAACGAACGCGGACGGTCATCGTCGCTTTCTTACGCAGACGTTGTTCAGCTCACCCCCTCTGGAGGAGAAGCAGGAACAAACGATAGGCCAAATGGCAGATCAAATGATGACAGACAAAGACCCTCAAAGCCGACGAAGGTTTCGGATGATCTCACCTTCGGCTTTGTTCCACCGTCATTAATACGTGTACTGCAAGGAAAATCGGAAAAGGGTGGCCAGTACAACAAGGAGTCTGCGTTGTCTACCATAGGACGTCTCTTTGATGGTCTGACAGATGACAGTCTCAAGGAGGTCCTCCATTTCCTACCGCTCTTCCTCGACTTGACGCTTCAGATGACCGGGCCAGGATGCGAAGGGTCCATAAGGAAAGAGGCATTGAAAGTCATCGAAAAGGTGGGGATTCGTACGCCTATTACTCTCCAGGAATCCAAGGATATCGCAGCTCCATTCTTAATCAAGGCGATGGAAGAAGACGATGACGACAGAGGCTCCGGCGATGCTTCCGAAGTTGCATACAGAATTTTTTACCGAATAATACGCTCCGAACCCGGTAGCGGGTCACTGCTTCATCATCTCACCCGTATCCCCTCAACCTTCACGTCAGATGTCAATATTCCACTATCATCACCCCCACCATCACCCCCTGCGCCGATGTCTACACAGGCAGCAGTGAAGCTCACAAATCTCACCGTTGTATCGCTACTCCTCACGGAGCACGGAGAAATGGATTTTGACGTCCAGGACGTGATGAAATTCCTCTGTGACCGTCTTTCGTCAAGAGGCAACAATGGTCGCGATTCTGACGCTGACGCTGACGCTAACGCTGACGCTGACGCTGACAAGGTCAAGATAATGGCCCTTGAGGGTATCGCCTGTCTCCAGAGGGTTCTCGGGCAAGGCATACAAGTCGTCGTCGTCCTCAAGAACATGGGGTTGTTGCAGGGAGACGAGATGATAGAAGGCATGGTCAGGAGGAGGATCGGTACGGGACAGACACTCAATTTACCACGCTTAGATGGGGAACCCACGTTCGGGTCTAACGGAGGTGTCGTTGTCGAATTCAATTACAGAAACTTCTTCGACGAGCTGGGCGACGATGGAACCACTCCCTCTTCCGCTTCCGCCGGTGTAGAACCATCTGAAACCTTCGCCAACCCAATGGGAATGTGGAAACGCCCTCCAAAAATTACAATATCCCCCCCACCTGGCGACATGAGCTCCGACTCCGATGTTGAGTACGCCTCAACTCAGCACCAAGACAACAACAAAACCCCGACGAGATCCAACGTCTCACCACCCAAATTCTCCCGAAACGATTCTGATGAGTACGCCGCGCCCTATGATAACGGGAATATGCATGCTTACGGCGGGTACAACTACGGAGAATTCGACAGCGATACGGGGTCAACTGACAGGCAGCTCATGAGGATACAGTCCTTCGGAGAGATGCCCTCCACACTATCACACGCCGTCGACAAGTCCTTCAAGGGAATGGTGCCATTGCAAGACGACAGCAGTGACGAAGAACTCAGCTCGGCAGTAATACGCGACAACAATCGGCGTAGAGATCTGCAGCAGGCCGACCAAAAAACTCCCAGTAAGTCAAATTCCTCCTACGAACAAATTCCCGACTGGCAGAGAGATGTAATCATGAGCAACGAGAAGAACAGCATGCACAAAAACTCGATGCAAGGCGTCGTCGAGGGCGGCAACGACGGCCGCTCGCAGGTTTCCCCACCTTCTTCCACAGGTAGAACGAAAGGACGAAGGAGTAGCAAGTACGAGACACCCACCAAGCCGCCCCCCCGTTCGACCTACTCCTCTGAGGAAGACGAGCTTTTTACAACGGAGCACACTGAACAGATGCTCCTGATAAAGAAGCGCCAGGCGTCCCGTTCGGCCGCCCGTCGTGCCCTTTCCGCGAACAATGCCGACGAGAGGAAGAGCCGTCCAAAGAGAACCCAAGGCGATCCGACCCGACACCACGACGCTCTCTCCCACGGACCCAGTACTCCTGTCGCCGTCGGGAAGTACAAATCCGACGGGACTAGGCAGAACGTGCATACCACAACTGAGGTCCAGATGAAGCCACTGGCGAGGAGGGGCAAGGAAATAAGGGGCGAGGAGAGGCCGATTAAGCCTATGAAGGGGCTGCCTGAGATGGACCCTGATGCGGAAGGGGCGATGGAAGGGGTGTACTTGGATAGTAACGGAGGTGGGATCGCAGTGGGTGTGATCTCTGGTGGAGGTGAAGGCAACCGTCGTCAACTGCCAAGTAATAGGCAAACTGTCAGCTTGGCAACGAAGCGTCGTATGCAGAGGCAGAGGAAAAAGGAAGACGACGACGGTGGTGGTTTTGGGGACGAAAACGCCGCCTTACGAAAGCACCCCCACGAGGACATTTTACGCTCTCAGAGCAACATGGTGTCATCGAGTGGGCAAAATGGGAATGACCCGAACTTCTCGGGTCCCCGGACTCCCCGGAGGAGGGCCCAGACCGAGGTCGAGAAAAACACCATAAGCTTCAGTGGAAATGAGCACGTCAGCAGTAGCCTAAGGGCGGAGAACCACGACTACCTATCAACGGACGACATCCGCCCCAGCCCCAACCCTCAGGTGGAGATGCAGAGGATGATGGGGGGCATCGGTACGGACGAGTGGCCAGAGATCTTCCACACCCTCAACAGCGTTCGTCGGCTGAGCATTCACCACGGAAATTTGATCGAAGGTCACCTTCATACAGTCGTGCGATCAGTGATCAAGGCGGCAGACAACCTTCGCAGCGCAGTCAGCAAGAATGCCATCTTAACACTTCAAGACATGTGGATCGGCTTGAAAAGGGCCATGGACCCGGAGCTTGCCGCTGTCACCCCGATGCTGCTGAAGCGCTTCGCCGACACCAACGGCTTCCTCTCCGAGGTAGCGGACGCCGCGATCATCAGCATTATCGAGAACGGATCGCCTATGAGGGCTCTTACCGCCTTCCTCAACAGCGCGGGGAATAAGCTCCCCAACGTCAGGGCCAAGGCCGCCGCGACCGTACTCAAGTGCGTCATCAAGCTGGAGGGAGGTTTGACCAACAGCAGGGAGCTGGAAAAATTGCTGGGGGCGTTGCCACAGTTTTGTCAGGACAAACAGAGTGACACAAGGGGTTATGGGCGGCAGATTGCAAGCCTACTGGTAATGAAGGATATAGTAAGCGAGGCGAGGATGCAGAGGGTGCTACCGCCAGATGTTTGGGTAAGGGTCGAGCAAGGAATGAGAACCGGGAATGTAATATTCACTCCCACGAAGAGGAAGGGGAAGGGAGCCAAGGCAATTATGGCTAGCAGTCCAACAAATGTTGGGGGGACATTTGGCGGCGGCGGCGGCATGTTGCTGCCTTGCGCCATGTACGAACTGTTCATCATCGGACCACCCATTGAGCCGTTCATTGGCTCCCGGGTAAATCATGGCGTCACTGTCATTGCAGTCATTAAACCAGTAAAATCCGTCCCCGTCCGCATTCGGGTCGTAAACCAAGGGGTCAGAGAAGTAGGTCATGACCTCTTCACCATCGCTCAACTGGTCGCCATCGGTGTCCGTCACCAAGGGATTCGTGAGGTTGACCAAGACCTCT
>ERZ651776.2075-NODE-2075-length-22527-cov-4.463742_pt1 | contig 22527 bp, 21 predicted proteins | sample MGYA00514761_ERZ651776 | MGnify/ENA metagenome assembly ERZ651776 | reverse complement strand
GTGCTTTTAAAAGCGATCACTACTTTTTTATCCTGTTCTAATAACTCAAGGGTCTTTTTAGCCACTGATTCTGCCTTGAGCGCAAAAAGCATCTGATCTACAATCCCAAAAACTCTGGAGAAATAAGGGCTTTGCTTAACCCCTAAATTCCTTGGTTGTTGCTTCGTTTTATCGCCCTCGCTTTTTGCCTTGGCATGAATCATCGCAAAGCGACTCTCTAAATATTGACTTTCAAATTCAGCAATACGGCGCATGATTTTTATAATCCGATCTACTTGCTTTCGATGTAAGCTACGCTCTGGTTCTTGATCCAATACCTCGTAGAAAGTTTCAATACCCTCACTAGAGCGTTGACGAGAAATAAGCTGTCCCATTTCTGCTAGGTTGGGCGAGATGATCTCTTGCAAGGCAAGTCCGCCTGATTTCATAGAACGCACAAAAGCATCATTACTAAGCTTGGCTTCGGCAATAGCCGTATACCCTGCATAAATAGGCATTACTTGAGGGTATTTAGCAAACGTAGCGCTGAGGAAGCAACACGAATGCGACAAGGATAAAAGCGATAACATCGCTTGTCCAATAATTGTCTCATGTGATCCAATAGTATGACATTCATCCAGCACAAAAACCACCCCTTTAAATCGGGAATTACCTAATTGTATTTGCTCACAAATCGCTTTTAACCATAAGTATTTGTAAGGCGCTGCCGATTGTAATTGGGAATAGGTAGAAAAGATCATATCATACTCATTCGGCACATGATCGATCACATGGGTAATGATAAGTTCGGGATAGGTATCAGGATCGGGTAAATCCCTGCCAATAGATTTGTAATACGCAATGGCTTTGTCACTATCAGTAGGTACAGTTTCTGAGCTAGTGAGTAGCTCTTTTTGTTCTAAGGAGGAGAGGGAGCTATACACAATACTTCCATCTGCATCTTTAATCTTAGCCTGACTATCGGTATTCAAAATAAAAGGATCAATCTGTTTTAAATCAATAGCTTTTACATCTCTATAGATATCCGAAAACAGCTTCACTTTTTGAGTAAAGAATATCGGCAAGTAGTCTTCCATAACCGCATGGCGGATCACGCCACCTGCCTCACGACCTTTGCCAATACCCGTAGCATCGGCTATAATCAAACTCTTACCCATATCAAACTGTTTTATATACAATCCGAGGGCATCTACCTGTTCGGCGCTAAAGGCTTTCCAAAGATCCTCTAAGGAGTTATAACGCAATCTGTCACGTACCAAATGATCTATATTTCCATAGTCTTTAACGATTCGAGTGAGGGCAACTTGGGTTTCAAAAGCTAAATTCCGAGGCACTAGGGTATCCATTACATACGGCGCATCTGATTTGGGAATATACTCCATCAAAGCGCTTTGTGAATTGACAAGCGCATCTGCATCTACGGTAGTATCCTCTACCTGTTTTAAAGCGATCTCTTGCATATCAGTCAAGTTCAATGGTGGTTAAAGCCTCCAAATAACTACGCAGCGTTGTATAGCTATAGCGCTGAATTGCCTCAAGTTTGCTAATATCAGATGCGGTGGTTAGCCCCTCTTGTTCAATGGTAGGATCATAATCCTTCCAACGAACTCGTAAAGTGGCTAGTGCATCATTCATAGGATCACTATAGAAAATAAAAGTGGTTAACTCTTCGGCATTTTGACCCCCTGAATAGGGAATCTCTAAATAATCTTCAATCAGTCCTGTGACATTTTCTTTTTCTTTTATGGCTTTTTCAATCAGATCAAAAAGGTGGAGATAAATCCCTGAAAAGTGATCATCGCATTGATTAAAAGCCATAGCGTTTTGAACACAGAATAGCGTGGCGCTATCGGTATCGGTAATGAGTTGTGGATTATAAAATATCATCTGTTTGCAATTTTTAATTGTTCTACTAATTTTTTTAAAGGATGTAAATGCGATTTGATCCGAAGCCACAATGCTTCATAGGTGTCTATAACCGATTCTAATTGGGGATGGGTGTGTTTGGTTGGAAACAGGGTGCTAGGGGTATGTTTTCGACCGCCCACTAAAATGAGCATCATACTCGCTACAGCGCCTTGTTTATTGTAAAGCGTAAATCCATTAAGATTGATAATATCATCAACGATATAATGACGGTATAGCCATTTGTAAAAGGGAGCGTATCTTCTTATGTGTCTATCTTCTCCATAGATAAAATGTCCCATAATGATGATCCCTGACTTGCCTGTATCTTTGAGGGTATCTAGGGCTAATCCTGCCATTAAATGCTCCAAGCGCATAAAGCTTGCTAGCTCATAGTGTTTATTGAAATACTTATTGACGATTCGGTTTTTGTCAAAACGATCATCTTCCCATTTTGCAAAGGGTGGATTCGTGACCATCACATCAAAATGATGTTTCCACTTCTCTGAAAAAGGCTTTGAGGCGTTTAAGGCGTGTACCTCTGAAAACCGCTGGAATTGTAAAGAAGCCCTACGGGTGGCATCGATCTCATTAGTAATGGTCTTATGAGGTTTAGCTCCGACGAGTAATAGTCCATTGCCTGCACTTGGTTCAAAAACAGCTTCGGCACTTCTCATACCCGTATACTCGGCGAGCATAGCTCCAATAAGACAAGGCGTGGAATATTGCTTGTATTTCTCCTTACTACTATCTGAATACGCATAAGTAGGTTGTACGGTAGTCCAAAATCGAATCATTGCTTTTAAACTTGCTTCAAAAGGGGTGATTTGTAAATACAGCTGTCTGTACCAGAGTAGCCAAGAGAGTTCCACTGCTTCCCATAACATTCCTAAAGTAGGCGCTGCTGTGGTTTCCATTAAAGCTTCTACTTTCTTTTTAGAGAGTCGCTCACCCTTATGATAATGCGTATGCATCATAGCCACCACTTGATCTAAATAGGAGGTGTCCTGTTGTGTGTCTTGTTGCTTTGAATGATCCGTTTTTGATAGATTTTCTATGTACTGAACAACATGGTTTCTTGATTGCTTTAAAAGCGTGATCGTCCAATCGATATTTCGGTAGGCTTCTTTTGATGCTCCTTTGGGTTTACCCGTCCTAGGATTGATAAGGGATTTTTGAGCTTCTTGTTCATTGGTGATTAACTCATCTATCATAGTCAGGGTACATCCTACATCTTTTACAGGGCGGTATCCTTCTACGGCGTGCCACCACTGTTTTTTGTCCGAAGTACTAGATATAATCTCTCCAAGGGGGCGCACGGCTCTATGATGGGTATAAATATTGATATACGGATAATTAAGGGCGGTAGGGAGTTCCAATTCTTTAAAAATAACTTCTCCTTGCTTTTCAAAATGGCGAAGTAATTTCCCACGGCTCACATCAATTCCATAATCCGTGGGATGAGCAAATTGCATGAGTTCAAATAGCGAAGTAGTGTTAGCCGTTTCTAAATTGCTATCTGAAATTGCTCTCAAATAGGGATAATCTCTTTTTATAAGATCACGCATAGAAAAATTGATAGCCCCATAAGCAAAATGTTCACCAATACCCTCTGGAACCATCATATTCTCTAGGGTTTCTTCTTGAATTGTTTTTGTACGGATTGCAGGGGTGTTTTCATTTTTTAGTGTTGCAAGTCTGAAAAATTCTATTAAAACCAAAACCTGAAATGTGATCGTATCAGAAATTGATTCTTTGTAGTGCTTTCTAAACTGATCTACCGCAAGTCCAACCTCTTGTTGCAGGTTGTCAGATTCACTAGCATCTAGTAACGCTTCAATGAGTCTCTGTGCTAATTCCTTATCATCTTGTAACTCATCTAGCGCTAGGTGTAATTTTTGAATAACCCGCTGGACGACACCATATCCATTTGCCTGTTTTTTCTGAGCGTATTCTCTGTCTAATTGAGAGGCAACCTTAATAGGTTTTGTTTCAGGGGTAACTTGTTTTTCATTAGAAATTTCTTTTTTTGTAGTTGTTTTCTTTTCTTTAGAATGTGTATCGGTTTGAGCAAGTTCAATACCTTTTTCTTTCGCGAAAGCTTGAATACTAATACCTACAGCTTCTAATCGTTTTTTATGAAGGGGGTCATTATTTAAAATAGCATCGCCATTTTCCATCACCGTTTCCACTTTCTTTATAAGGGATACAAAACCTGCTTTTAATGCTTTTTTATGAGTTGGAAATTGCGGATCATAGATGCTAGGCGATCCTGAATAACCAGAGAAGTTTCCGAAGTTTTTCTGATAACTAAGCCCATAACTATAACTGCCATTTTCTAGTTGTGCTATAGAAATTTTAGCTCTGTATTTTAATTTTTTAGCTATTGGGATAGTATACTCCCAAAGCGTTTGTTTTTTTTCTTTAGGCTTATTTACGAATTGTTTTTCGGTTTCTTGATGAGAGATTTTTTGGGTAGGTTGATGATCTTCTTCTTTTGTTTGAGTGATTATTATTGCGTTTTCTTCAATAGGCTCTTTGAGCGTTTCAACAGCCGTTTCTTCTATAGCTAACGGATCAGCTTTATAAGAATCTGCACTAAGTATAATGCGACCATTGTAAAATAGATCTCTACTATCTGCCTTATAATTTTTAGGGTATATATTAATTTTTCTTAGTTCCTCTTTAAAATGGATTTCACTAAACTGTTCTGCAATCTTAGTGGCTAGTGGTATTAATGGCTCAAAGACCACGTATTCTTCTTTTTTTTTAGAAGCATCCTTGAATAGGAGTTGCACTTTGCTGAACTTATCATCTGTAATGTGATCGTTTGACGGCTCGTAAGAAGGATGAATGACAATCCTATCCCACGGTAAATCATTCTGTATCGCATTTTGAAAATCCTTTATGAATTGATGATAAGAGGGATGGTCTTTAGCAAATAGTTTTAAGGGAGCGTACTTGTAATCTCTAAAACCCAATTCCTTTAGATAATCCAATAGATTTTCAGGAATTTCACTTTCAAAGTGAAGTCCTATGCTTTTTTCTTTATTGTGTTGAATCTTGAATTTCAAACCGTATTTCTTTTGAGCCAAAGTACTCTCGCTATACAAGGATTCCTTGGCGCGACTTTGGTAAAGTGACAAAAGAGGTGTTTTTTAGTCTGCTAAATAATTGAATACAAGTGATTTGAAAAACACAAGGGGTGACAAAAAAAGGTATATAGGCTAAAAACAGTATGTTTTCAATAAAGGGGAGGTATTCTATTTCGAGAAAAAAAAGTTAATAAAAGTACTCTCCTAAAATTTCCTTTTTTTCAATAGAGGTGTTTCCTCCAAAAAAAAAATAGTCTTTAGGATACATGGTTATAGAAATTAGCTTTTGAAAATTTGCTCAGCAAAATCCTCTTTTTCTATCAATAGAGCTATTTTGTTCAGAAAAAAAGATAATCTCTAGGATCATAGTCATAGAAGTTGGCTTGTGAAAATTTGCTCAGCAAAATCCTCTTTTTCTATCCATAGAGCTGTTTTGTTCAGAAAAAAAGATAATCTTTAGGATATATAGTTATAGAAATTGGCTTGTGAAAATTTGCTCAGCAAGATTCTCTTTTTCTATCAATAGAGCTGTTTTGTTCAGAAAAAAAAATAATCTCTAGGATACATTGTTATAGAAAATGGCTTGTGAAAATTCATTACTTTCGATGCCTGAAAATAATATCGTGAATAAAAGAAAAATACTTCCAGAAGTAGTAACAGATTTTATCGTTCCACTTTTTGTGTGCGAGAAACAAAATACAATAAATGTATTTGTGGTAGAACAAAGTGAATTTGATTCTGCAACAAATAACACATATGTAGCTTGCAAGAAATTAGATTATCAAGAGGAGGCAGAAGTAATTATTTATTCTGCTGAGAACGCTCCAAGAATCGTCAAATATAAAAGAGAATTGCAAAGCCTACTTTTGACATAAGCTAGAAATTTTAGCTAACGAAACAATATTCAATTTTTCATCAAATATCACCTTTTATGTATACCAAATTTGAGCCTAAATTTGTTTAAAAGGACAATAAATCTAAGAAGTGTTTTTATAAGTCTAGCTAAATATGGACGTGATTTTTGTTAGATTCTTTCGCGTATAACTATGATCTCTCCAAATCATTTTGATAGTATGTGAGACTAGTCGTTTTCTAAAGCTTTCGTTTTCTAATATGGTAATCATATGTAATTCCCAATCAGAATCTTCCAAAACCAAAAGCCCAGCTTCTTGTTTTTCTATGATAGGTGCTACTGGATGATTCTTACAAGCAATAGAGGGAATCCCCAAAGCAGATACTTCCAAATAGTAATGGGTTGGATCATACTTTGAGTATTCAGAAACATTAAAAAGAGCGAGGCGAAGTTGTAACTTTAAAAGTTGTTCAAAGTAGTCAAGAAAGTTTCCTCTTTTGAAAAAAACCATATTCGACTCAGAACTGTAAGGTCTTTGATCTCCTTTATAGTCAAAAATAATGCAAGATATTTCATATCCCTTTTGACTTAGTTTTTTTAGGAATGTTGGCAGTAATGCCACAAACTTCTTTGAAGGATTAAATACACCAATAGTTACAGAATTTGATTCACTCTTATCAATGGGATTTAAATTTTCAAAACTTATCCTGGAGATAAGAGTGGGCATACTTGTCAGATGACATTTTACATCGTTAAAATAGAAGTTTACGGCTGAACGATATTGTTCAACCAACAGTTCATTTTGACAAATACAGATATCTAATAAATTTATGTTAGTGATTAATTGATTTTTTATAGTCTTGTTGATCTTCTTATAGTTGCTATGCCAAGAGGAAGTCTTATGATAGTTCCCATCTAAATGCATGACAATTTGCAGATGAGGATATAACAAACGTATAATTTGCAGTGTGTATGTAATATCTGTTAGAATCGTTGGAAATACAATATAGTGCGCCCATTTTAATAACCGCACATCTAACTTATTCACATACTCAAAGAAATCTGAACTCACTTGATCTAATTCAATGCTATTGAGTATCGCACTATGAGTTATTGTTTTATTGAGTTCTAAAGCAGGTAGTATGCTACTATAATATTCTTGAGAGCGTAATCTAGGACTTACATATAATATGTGAACTTTGCCATCGTGAAGATTATAATTTGGATATCGCTTTACAAAAGGAGTTACCGTTTTTAAATGTTTATAGAACTCAATAATAGTTTGCATACAAGCTATAGATGGTTATTAGTGTAATGTCAAGAGCATTTGACCTGACTCATAATGTGCAATCAAAGTATTACTAGCTAAATCATAGATTTTAATCTTTTTAGCATGGGGGATATAGTGGGTAATCTTCTTTTGAAACCTTTGGAATCCTATCGCTTTGTCTTTAGAACGTGAATGGCCACTTCCCCAATCTAACGAGTAGAAAGTTTTGATATTGCTATCGGAAAACCAAACAATCATCTTAGAGTGTGAATCTATTGGAATTGCCCATCTTTTGCGTATTGGCATGAGATTAAGGTTTAAAAAATGTGATAAATTCACTAAGCAATACTTCACTAGCATTTTGCGTACCAATCGTGTATATTTTTACATTTTCTTCTTTTACCAGAAACATTCGGATTCCTATTGGTTTTGATGGTAATTGGTTTTCAAACGTTTTAAAATAACTCTTGAGTTTTTGCTCAACAACAGATCTTCCAATAAGACTAGCGGTAAAACGATCAGCAAAGAATAATGGAATCTCCTCTAAAGAAATTGTTTTGATGGGCTGATCTCCACTCAACAAAATGGTTGATAACTCCCCATCTCTCAAAATAATTTGTAATGAAATGACTCCATTGTGATGCGATTGTTTTGCTAATGAAGTAGCATGATTAATAAAATGTCGAGCGATACGGTCTTCTTCAGATAAAGAATCCAAAATAAGATTTTTGAGCTTGTTAGAAATACTCTTTTTAAAAACTGTCATACTTGTTTTTTTTTAATGAAATACTTAATCCTTTCCTTAAATTAATCCACAGAGATAAAAAGGTTTTAAAAGTTCTGAATAGTCGCCTTTAATTAATACTCATATAGATATTTATGATTTTCGCCGAAAGGAACTACTAACTCACAAAACAATCTATATATCTTTAAAAAGTGCTACAGGATTGTGATGGCTGGCTTAAAACCTGCGCACCAATCCATCATGTCTCCTGTTTTAGCACTTTTTCCTATGTAAGGAGATTCTAAAATGAGCTTAGCCCCATTAGTAATGGGCTTTAAAGCATCACATATTCATAAAGATTGATCATATCAATTAATAAAAGTAAAGCCATAAAACCCCTTGGTATAAGTGAATTACTTATTCCTATTTAGTTGTGGTTGTTGAATGCAAATAAGGTTAGGAGGTATTCTAGCGTGTGTGGTGCGAATGCTAGAATATAATAGTTTTAACGATTTTTATATCGTTTGACAAGGGTATCAAATTTCTTGTCTAGCTCTTCTTGTTCTTCAAGCTTCTTAGCGACTAAAGCTACACAAGACCTATATAGAGCATTTCTAGTATAGGGTTTAATTCTCTTGTTATTAAAGAACTTTGAGATCGTTGATCGAGCCGATCCAGTAGCCTTTTGTAATACTTCAACTGGATTGCTGTAGAGACCAAACATGGTCTCTACAATTTCTGAGATTCTTTTCTGATTCATGTGCAAAAAGGTTTTTCATAACGTGGTGCAATTTGTTTTTCTAAAATGACTCAAATAGTTTGCCATATTCATTGTATATAACAATTAATTAACGTTAAATAGTATATTATTTGATGATAAAGTAACAAAATAAGATTTTCAAAAACTACTTTTACACGCAATTGACTTAGAATTGACTCTTTACTGACTACCTTTGTAAAGTCGCTATGAAGTCCTAGTAAAGTAGTTGTGAATTCTTGATGGAGTCGTAGTGACTTATTACCATACTAATTTTAATACCTTATATTCACATAACCAACCGTATAACTAAACAACCAATTTTTTTATGCAAGCGCCACAACCAACCCTTCATCCAGAAACCATCAAGTTTTTAGAGGTTATTGAAGAAATAAAGGAAACAAATCGACTTTTAAAAGTAGAACCCAAGACAAATAAGGGAATATCTAGTCTTATTTATCCGACGGACAGAACTATTTTTTCTAAACTAAAAACAGGGATGCGTAAACGAGTTCCTATGGATGCACTACAGAATCTTGCAAACCATTTTAAAATCGACATGAATTATATATTCTACGATAATTTTGAGATTAACTACTTCCCTGAAGTATTACAAGAATCTGCTACTAAAAACCAAGCCAATTATACTGTGTCAGATGACCATTTACGCATCATTAACAAAAACAACTACAATGCACTTGGACTCACCATCAAGCTCTATGAGCAAATGATGAATTTAATGGAACAGAATCGTAACTTATCTGAAAATAAGAAAGTTAAATCTAAGTAAAAAAACATAGTATCTCTTTACTATGTAACTGCATGAAGTCCTACTAACTTAGTAGTATCTCTTTAGTGTAGCAGAATTAGCGCATCATCGTACACAAAGGTTTCTTAGCTTTGGTAGGTACACTATTTAAGTGATATGATATCATTTAAAATAGTCTATCTATTGAGAGGGAATCTATATTCCCATAGTATTCATCCATATACTGAAAACCTGCACAGTATTATAATTCAGTTCGTATGGAAAGTAATAAATTCTATGAGTTAAAAGAGTTAAGAAATATTCTTCCAATTACAGATCAGCGAACCATGACAAAATGGTTAAGCGATCATCATATCCCAATCCAAACTATTGCGGGTAAAAAAGTAGTTCATCGATTTATGGTCGATATGGAAATTGACAAATCACTTGTCAAAGAATTAAAGAAAAAATATCCTGAGAAATGGGAAGAGCTTTATACCTGTTATCAGGATAATGACCGTTTAGGATATTTGTTACTATTAGATGATGAGTTTGTACCTACTAAGCGATATGAATCCATCCTAATAAAAGATGTAGAACAAAAGTCAAGCCTTGCAGCACAACTTTTAAAAGGATAGGAACTATGAAAAATAAAAAGTTACCTATCAAAAGTAAAAAGCACAAAGGCTTAATGATCTATTGTCCTAATAATGATTGTAAAAAGTATTTTACTTGGACAGAGCAAGTTATTGAAGTCGATGGTAAAAAAAAATACAAGCAAGCAACTTGTGGAATATCCGGATATAGTTACACAACGTGTAAATCAAAAGAGAAACACGTTTTTAAATCCAGAGTTCACATTTCAGGAACTACTAGGGGAACCATTAGCAGAACACTAAAGGCAGAGACCTATACTGATGCCGTAGTAGAAGCTATTGCTTTTGAAAAAGAAGTAAAAGATAAAATACTAGATGTGAATGTATCTTTAACTCCTAAAAAACAACCTCGCAATCAAGTGTATTTAGCATCCGCTCAATCTGCGTACATTCTTTTTTTAGAAAATATAGATGTTGCGGATCATCTTAAAAAAGAACGTACTCAAAAACATATCAAAGAAGTATTCAAATCGCTAACACAGTTTAATGATGCATTAAAGAAAAAAGGGATAAAGAAAACCCTCATTCGAATGCTTCAAATAAATGATGACCACGTAGGTTATTTTCATAGCTATCTTTTGAATGAAAAGAAATACGCCAATAAAACCTATAACAATAAAATAGGAGTCCTTAGAAGTTTCTTTGCTTGGGCAATTACTGAATTTGAGCTTAATATGGCTAATCCATTTTCTAAAGCAAGAAATAGAACCGTCAATAAGCAAAATGATTCCATCACTATTGGGGAATACAAGGCACTATTAAAAGTTATTACACCTGAAAATGGAATTTCTTATGAAGGTAAAGACAAAAAAACAAAAAGGAATAGATATAAGCCTTGGTTAAAATCCGCTATCGAATTAGGATTACAGACAGGAGGAAGAAGGGAGGAAATCATCATCCTTACATGGGATATGGTAAAATATGTAGAAAATGAACCTAGTTATTTGGAAGTTCCTAATCTAAAAGTAGAACGAGGTAAAGGCATAGGATTTAATGATGATGTACCTCCTAAAATTATTCCAATTACAGTTGATTTATTAGACTTGTTAAATCGTTTAGGATTTGAAGAGAAAAAAAACACCAAAGAATATCTATTAAATATGAATAGGGAAACAAGCCCCAATGTTCTTATAGAACAAATGTCCAAAGGATTTTCTCATTTCTATAAGCTACTAGAAACAGGTAAAAGTATTCAATTTAAACACTTGCGAAAAACGTATATTAGTTATATGAAATTAGCCATGGGATCAGAAACAGGGGATTTAACCTCTCACTCTTCTAATGAAGTTATTGACAAAAACTATGTTGACAAAAGAGTTATTGCGAATGCACAAAGAAAATTTAAACTTTTTAATTAATCTTTTCTATTGAAATGTTAGGGTTATTCAATCAAAAAAGTTTGAAAACCCTACGTTAAAACCCTACGTTAAACCCTACGTTAAGTGAAAATTTTCTTTTTGAAATTATTTTAAAAAGGGTGTAAATAAAAACAACTTCTTGAATATCAAGAAGTTGTTACTAGTAGCGAGAACGAGAATTGAACTCGTGACCTCCGGGTTATGAATCCGACGCTCTAACCAACTGAGCTACCTCGCCATAAATCGCTTATCAGAGATATAAATAGTCTCTACTCTGTAAGCGGGTGCAAATATAAAAACAATTCATCTTACAACAAACAGATATTTTAAAATAAAATCAAAACTATTTTTTTGTTCTCGCCATATCTTTCAATATATTGGGCTTTACTAACAACAAACCTATGAGCGATAAAATAAAATATGAAATAGAATTTGTGGTGCATGCATCACCAGCTCTATTATACCAATATATGGCCACACCCTCTGGGATGAGTGAGTGGTTTGCAGATAATGTAAATTCTAGAGGAGAATTCTATACATTTATTTGGAATGGTACCGAAGAACAAGCTAAACTAGTTAATAAAAAAAGTAACGAGCGAATACGCTTCAGATGGTTTGAAGACGAGGAAGATGGGGAAGACTGCTATTTTGAATTACGTATTCAAGTAGATGAGATTACAAAGGATGTTTCTCTTATTATTACAGATTTTGCAGAAGAAGATGAAATAGATGAGGGTAAAATGTTTTGGGAGAATCAAATTTCGCAATTAAAACATGTCATAGGATCTGTTTAATTTCTATGCTAAATAGTATATTTGTCCCGTCCTCAAAAGAGTGACGGGATTTTTTTATGATTAATGATAACGGAACTTTAGTACAAAACGATAATGCACAGCTCAACCCTATGAATAGAGGGTTGTTATATGGTGATGGCGTTTTTGAAACCATAAAGGCAGTTAAAGGGAAATTACTTTTTTGGGAAGATCATTATTTTAGATTAATGGCATCTATGCGTATACTCCGTATGGAAATCCCAATGGAATTTACACCAGAACATTTACAAAAACAATTAACAGATACCCTACAAGCTTGTGATTTAATAGAAAAATCTGCTCGTATCCGGATTACGGTGTATCGTAAAGAAGGAGGAGCGTATCTTCCAGAGGATAGAGGCGTAGGGTATTATGTGTATGCCAAAGAAATTTCAAATCCTTTTTATGTTTTATCTGACGCGCCCTATGAAGTTGAATTGTATAAGGATCATTACGTAAATGCAGACATCCTGTCTACGTTGAAGACCACCAATAAAGTGCTTCATGTAACAGGAAGTATTTTTGCTGAGGATAATGGGTATGATAACTGTCTACTTGTTAATAATAAAAAAAACATAGTAGAAGCTTTACAAGGGAATTTATTTTTAGTAAAAGGAACGCACATTAAGACACCACCATTAGAAGATGGGTGCTTGCGTGGGATCATACGTAAACAATTACTTGGCATACTGCCATTAATGAAAGAATATACGTTTGAAGAAGCTTCTATTTCTCCTTTTGAGCTACAAAAAGCAGATGAACTTTTTATTACAAATTCAATAGTAGGGATTCAGCCTATTACAAAGTATAGAAAGAAGACGTATACCAATAAAGTGGCAAGTGCTTTATTACAAAAACTAAATGTAAAAGCAAGGTTAGGTTAATTGTAATGAGGATGCTCAGGAGCATTAGACCAGAGCAAGTAATCACCACCTAATTCGATGATTTTTTCTCTCCAAAGTTTTTGATAACTTTTGGTTAAAATATCTTTTTCATAATTATTTTCTACAACTACCCAAGAATTTTCTTGTAATTCTTGATTGAGTTGTTGCGCATCCCATCCAGCATATCCTAAGAAAAATTGGATTTCTTTGGGCTTAATTTCATTATTTTCGATAAGCTGTATAACGGCATCAAAATCGCCTCCCCAAAAAATTCCAGAAGCAATTTCTGTACTTCCTTCGATCAGGTGGGGTACGGTATGTATAAAATAAATATTGTCTTGTTCTACAGGACCTCCATTAAAGATTGGTAAATCATCGCGCGTAAGAAATGGAATAAAATCATTAAGTTTTTGCTCTAGAGGCTTATTCATAATAAAGCCAACAGTGCCTAGATCATTATGATCGGCAAGTAAAACGACTGATCTATTAAAAGAGACATCACCTATAATAGATGGTTCTGCGATCAATAAATACCCTTTGGTTGGAGGTAGTTTCATGGTATTTTTTAATTACATAAATAAACCTAGTCAATTTTTTAACCATATCAAAATAAAGAATCCTTTTGTTTAATGCTATCTTTTTTTGTTTCAGTGGGTTAAATGCCTATTCAGCTTGAATTATTATATTTGAATTTATTTTTTTAAATCGTAATATGCTGTTTTTTAATAAATTAAAAATAAAGTGATATTGTTAAAAAATTTAAACTTTTAATGATATCACTTTATATTTTTTTTAGTTTTTATTTTATTTGTCAAACATAGCATCATTATGCTAGATGATGTATCTGTATATTTATAGATGCGATGTAACAAAATGATTACTTTTTTTACTTATGGTATAACTTTATTAATTCATATACAATGAAAGCACACGAAATAGATTACGAGATTATAGGAGAAGAAATGCAGTATGTAGAAATAGAACTAGATCCTCAAGAAGGAGTTATTGCAGAAGCAGGAAGTTTTATGATGATGGAGGATGGTATTCGTATGGATACCATTTTTGGAGATGGTTCTCATAAAGATAATTCTGTAATGGGTAAAATCTTTGGCGCAGGGAAACGATTACTTACTGGAGAAAGCCTTTTTATGACTGCATTTTATAATGATGTCTTGGGAAAGAAGAAAGTGAGTTTTGCCTCTCCATATCCTGGAAAAATAATACCCATAGATTTGTCTCTTATAGGAGGGAAGTTTATATGTCAGAAAGATGCTTTTTTATGCGCAGCAAAAGGAGTATCTATTGGTATTGAATTTTCCAGAAAATTAGGAAGAGGACTTTTTGGAGGAGAAGGATTTATTATGCAAAAACTAGAAGGAGATGGCGTCGCTTTTGTACACGCTGGTGGAACAACTTTAAAGAAAGAACTCGCTCTAGGCGAAAAACTCAAAGTAGATACAGGATGTATTATTGGTTTTGACCATACTGTTAATTATGACATTGAGTTTGTAGGAGGGATAAAAAATACCATTTTTGGAGGAGAAGGATTATTCTTTGCTACCTTGTCGGGCCCTGGGACGGTTTATATACAGTCTTTACCCTTCAGTAGACTTGCTAATAGAGTCCTTGCATTAGCACCTTCCAAAGGCGGAAAATCAAGAGGTGAAGGTTCTATTCTAGGAGGATTAGGAGATTTACTAGATGGTGACAATAGATTTTAGCAACTATTTAAAAATAAGAGATTTATGATTTAACATCGTCGAAAAAAGATGTTAAAGTGTGCGAATTTGCTAAAAAAACAAAACAAAAGGTTGTATATTTAAGATATCATAAAAACACCTGCCTATACAGAAAACTACTTTTATTAGATCTAACCTAAACCTAATTTCGAATATGGCAAGAGCAATGTTTGAATACACTAAAACGATCCTTAACAAAGTGAGTTTTGATAGTGTGTTATTTTGTAAAGAGCTACAAAAAGCAGTGAAACGATTACTTCCTTATGAAATAGAGGAATTACGCATTTGGATTAATAATCTTATAAAAGAAAATCCAAATCTTGATCAGTGTCTGATTTATTTAAACCCTTAAAAAATAAAGCCTTGGAAACAAGGCTTTTTTAGTGCTCCAAAATTATTTATTAATGGGACTGATAATTTGTACATTTTGAAAAGTAATGGCTCCCTTTACCACACTAGCAATAGTCGTTCGTAAGGCTTCTATAATTTGCATTTTTAATTCACTTTTATGATAGATAAGACTTACTTCTCTAGCTGGAGAAGGTTCTTTAAACTTTTTAAGAAAATCTAAATCCTTTCCTGTATAATCTATAGTGTGTAGATACGGTAATAATGTCATTCCCAAATCTTCATTGGCTAGCTTTACAAGGGTTTCAAAACTTCCGCTTTCCAGCGAAAAATGATCACCTTCTTGATTGCCCGTTGCTTTGCATAGGTTTATAACACCATCTCTAAAACAATGCCCGTCTTCAAGCAACAACATATCTGTTAAATCCAAATCAGATACTTCTAGCGTTTTGTTTTTATACAAACGATGATTTTGAGTTACATACGCAATAAATGGCTCGTAGTATAATGGTCTTTCTTTGATATTCCTATTTTGTAAAGGTGTTGCAGCAATAGCAGCGTCTAGATGTCCATCCTCCAGTTTTTCTATAATAGTTTCTGTATTTAATTCTTCTATCTTTAGCTTTACTTTTGGATATTTATTAATAAAGTTACGTAAGAACATAGGTAGTAATGTGGGCATAATCGTAGGAATGATCCCTAGCTTAAATTCACCACCTATATACCCTTTTTCTTGATCTACAATATCTGTAATACGATTGGCTTCATTGACAATATTTTTTGCCTGAATGACTATTTTAGTTCCTATCTCTGTCAGTTCTATAGGTTTTTTAGAACGATCAAAAATCAAAATATCTAACTCATCTTCTATCTTTTGTATCTGCATACTTAAGGTAGGTTGTGTAACAAAAGTTTTTTCGGCTGCCTTTGTAAAGTTTTTATACTCTGCAACAGCGAGTACATATTTTAGTTGCGTAATCGTCATAATGATGAAGTATTAGTCATGCAAAAATACAAAGCTATTGGCAAAAACTATACATGTAGGAAAACAATTAGTTTTTCTTATATGCAATTTGTCAATTAGATGTGATGAATATCACGTATAAAAAAGGCCTTACACATCGTGTAAAGCCTTTTTTAATAAATATGTATGGGTATGATTACATCGTGATTTTAAGAGTGATATCTTCTTCACCTACAGTAAATTTTGCATCTCCCCAAGATGGAGGTCCAAAACCAACACCAGCTCCAGAAAGTCCATAAGGCTCTTTTGGCATCCCGCTTGGTTCAAAATCCATGCGTCCATTTTCATTAAAATCGTGTAGCGTTATTATGCCATAAGTTCCTGGTTGTACATTTTTAAATGTAAGTGTAATCATTTTGTTTTCAGGAACAGCTTCGGTAGCGTCTAGTGGTGCTGCTCTCATAAAGGTAGCTTCATCATACAAAGCGGCAGATACTTTACCATCATTGTTTAAAAGGTTTTCAATTTCAATAGTTACCGTGATTCCTTTTGTATCCTGAGCAAAAGCAAATGTAGAAAATAAAAGAGCTGTTAAATAAATAAAAGTTTTCATAAGATGTTGTTTTTATAATGTTAGTTTTGATTGACAGGGTAAAAGTATGTGTACGCTTTCGCGAAAGCGAACAAAACCTTCTGAACTGTCAAAAATGGAGATTGAACTGTTGATAGAGATGTGTATCTGCCAAAAACTGTAAACAAACAGAAGTCATTTCAGGGTTTCTGCTTTCGGCTTGATTGTTGAATATTGAATGTTCATTACTATGTTGACAACTCTTAGTGTTAAAAATTGGAGAATGCTGAAACATTGTTAAATTTATACTAATACATAAACGAAATGTGTATGAATTATAATCCTGAAGAAGAAGAAAATTTTTCCCTAACGCGTTTTGAGTCTATGTTAAAGACGAATAACGTTATGTTTTTTGACTCTGAAGAGTTTGAAAGTATCGCAAATTACTATATAGAAGAAGGCAAAATTGCCCTAGCTAGAAAGGCTGTAAAACTTGGATTAGACCAACATCCAGCGTCTGTAAATCTTAGATTGTACAAAGCAGAGATTTTTATTTTTGAAAATAAATTTGAAGATGCAAATCGTATCTTAAATGAGCTGTATGAATTAGAGCCTACTAATGAAGAGATTTATATTCAAAAAGCCAATATATACAGTAAACAAGACGAACACAAAAAAGCCATTAACTTATTAGAAATGGCGGTAGATCTTACAGAAGAGCCCTCTGACGTGTATTCCTTAATAGGAATGGAGTATCTTTTTATAGACGATTTTCAGAATGCGAAGTATAACTTTATGAAGTGTCTAGAAATAGATGATACAGATTATAGTGCGCTTTACAATATTATCTATTGTTTTGATTTTCTAGAGCAAACAGAAGAAGCGATAGATTATCTCAATATGTTTTTAAATAAAAATCCGTATTGTGAAGTTGCTTGGCATCAAGTAGGAAAACAATACTTTGATTTAAAACAATATGAAAAAGCACTTTCTGCATTTGACTTTGCAGTCATAAGTGATGATCGTTTTATAGGTGCCTATCTGGAAAAAGGAAAAGTACTTGAAAAATTAGGACGATATCCAGAAGCATTAGAAAATTACCAAATCACCCTAGAGCTAGATGATCCTACATCTTTTGCTCTATTACGTATGGGCAAGTGTTATGATCGTTTAGGAAACGATGAGTTAGCTATAAAGCATTATAAAAGATGTGTGCATGAAGATCCATTATTAGACAATGGCTGGATTGCCATTACGGATTATTATAGCAAACGATTGGATTTTCAAAAGGCGCTTTATTATATCAATAAAGCCATTCATATTGATGCGGAAAATGTACTGTACTGGAAACGGTATGCAAAAATTAATTACCGTTTAAAGTTTTATGAAGAAGCAGAAAAGGGGTATAGACGTACTTTAGAGCTGGGTAATTACGAACTAGAGACTTGGCTTACACACGCAGATATTCTATTATATCTAGAAGAGACAGATGCGGCGATCACTATTCTCTCTCAGGCTTTAGAATTTTATCCGGAAAATGTGGAGATCATGTTTCGTTTGTCAGGTCTTAATTATATAAAATGTGATGATATACAAGGTCGTTTTTTCTTAAAAACGGCACTGATGATAGATCCCGATTTTTCTATTATTCTAGAAGAGTTATTTCCGTATGCATATTCAAAAAAAGAAGTAAAAGAACTTTTAGCTAAATATAGTAGCTAAATAGTTTTTTATTAGTGAAACGCTGTTTTGTAAAGTCTGAAAGACGCATACAAAATCGTTTGTTGAACGAATCCTGTTTTTCAGCGGGATGTATGGTTTAACACTTCGACCTTTCGGTCTATTTTGAAATTCCAGAACTTGCTCTTAGCGTTATTACCTTTTATTTTTAGTGTTTCTGTAGGTCTTCTTAACCAAACCCACTATTTTAGCGTATATCTAAGTATATATCTATGTCAAAATCTGTTTTTTCTTACATTGTAATTCTACTTAAAGGAATGGCAATGGGAGCTGCCGATGTTGTCCCTGGAGTTTCAGGAGGAACCATCGCTTTTATTTCTGGCATTTATGAAGAATTGATAGAAACCATAGATAGATTAGATTTTGGTGTCATTAGCGTATGGAGAAAAGAGGGGTTCAAAAAAATGTTCTCACACTATAATCTAGGTTTTTTGATCAGTTTATTTTCAGGAGTTTTTATAAGCATTATATCACTTGCTAACTTAATTTCGTACTTACTAGAGAATCACCCTGTATTGGTGTGGTCATTTTTCTTTGGACTAGTTGTCGCAAGTATTATTTATATAGGAAATCAAATCAAAAAATGGAATCCTCTAGTCATTGTGACTACCATTATAGGAGTTGCTATTGCGTATTATATTACGATAGCAACACCTGCTCAAGCTCCTGATGCATTATACTTTTTCTTTCTTTCAGGATGTATTGCTATTATTGCGATGATTTTACCTGGGGTTTCAGGATCTTTTATTCTTGTATTATTAGGATCTTATGCGATTGTTTTAGCAGCGGTGACAGATTTTATAGAAGGAATCACATCTGGTAATTGGGAAATAGTTAAAACAAGCTTTTTTAAAGTATTCCTTTTTATTATTGGATGTATCATTGGATTAAAGCTGTTTTCTAAAGCTTTAAAATGGATGTTTGCAAACAAGAAAGAACTAACATTGGCCATACTTACAGGCTTTATGATAGGATCTCTCAATAAAATATGGCCTTGGAAGAATATACTTTCCACCAGAATAGATAGGCATGGTCAGGAAGTTCCTTTATTAGAAAAGAGTGTGTTGCCGTCTTCTTTTGAAGGAGAACCATTTGTTATATATGCAACCATTTCTGCCATCATAGGTTTCTTAGCTATATTCTTACTAGAACGACTAGCCGTACGCAAAAAAATAAATGCAAACTAAAACACGCACATTTACAGATAAGTTTTGGCTAGTTCTTAAAGGACTAGCTATGGGGGCTGCTAATAAAGTGCCAGGTGTTTCAGGAGGTGTTGTTGCATTTGTAGCTGGGTTTTATGAAGAGTTTATTGGTTCGCTTCAAAAGTTTAATGGTAAGGCTTTACGATTATTATTTAATGGGCGGTTTAAAAGCTTCTGGTGGTATATAAATGGTAAATTTTTAGGACTTCTTATTCTTGGAATGCTCATCAGCTATTTTAGTGTATCATTACTACTGGATCTTGCATTGAGAAATTATCCATTGCTTGTGTGGAGTGCTTTTTTTGGAATGATCATAGGCTCTATCTACTATATAGGTAAGGACTTTGAAGATTGGAATAGACAAATGGTTTTATGTATGATTTTAGGAGTCATAGCTGGTATTAGTATTAGTCTTTTAGAACCAGCACAAGAAAATGATCACTTAGTGTTTGTCTTCTTTTGTGGGATTATTGGTGTATCAGGAATGACGCTTCCTGGGTTATCAGGATCTTTTATTTTAATTCTCCTCGGAAATTATGTATTACTTCTAGTAGATTCTGTAAATGCCCTATATTCCACGCTTTTGGATATTGTCACTTTTGACTTTAGTTTTGTAAACGACCCAGAACAAGTACGCTTATTAAAGGTATTACTCGTCTTTGCAGCGGGATCTCTTACAGGTCTGGTGACGCTTTCTCACTTTTTAGGATACTTACTTAAGAACTTCAAATACAATACAAATGCGCTTATTTTAGGGTTTATTGCAGGTTCTTTAGGCGTAGTATGGCCTTGGAAAAAGGAAGTTTATAAAGTTGTTAATGGAGCTGTAGCAATTGATATGAACGGAAATCCCATTTTAGATAATTATAATCGTTTTTTTCCATCTGAAATAACCTTAGAAAATACCTTGGCTCTTTTTTTTATTATTTTGGGTATCTTTCTTATTGTAGCTTTGGGAAAATATGGAGATAAAACTAGATCTCATGCATAAATACGGTCTTATTGGTAAGAATATATCTTATTCGTTTTCTAAACATTATTTTACTTCAAAATTTGATAGAGAGCAAATACCTAATACGAGTTACGTCAATTTTGATTGCCAACGTATTGAAGATGCTCACAGCTATTTGTTGAATTCAAAAATTAGTGGGTATAATGTCACGATTCCTTATAAAGAAGCTATTATACCTTTTTTAGACCAATTAGATATACATGCAAGTAACATAGGAGCTGTAAATACCATAAAGCGTAATCAAGCTGGAAAATTAGTAGGCTATAATACAGATTACATTGGATTTAAAGATTCATTTTTGGAGCGTTGTGGTAATCTTTTTGCAATTGCTCCTACACCCAAAAAAGCCTTAATACTAGGAACAGGAGGTGCTTCAAAGGCAGTACTATATGCTTTGAATACCTTAGGATTTACGTGTACGTATGTTTCTAGAAACAAATCAGGAGAGATCATTTCTTATCAAGATCTTACAGCATCTGTGATAGGATCACATACATTAATTGTGAATTGTACTCCATTGGGTACATTTCCTAATGTTGATGCTTCTCCAGATATTCCATATCAGTATTTGCAAGACTCTCATATACTTTATGATCTTATTTATAATCCTGAAAAAACTTCCTTCTTAAAAAAAGGAGAAATGCAAGGCGCAACTATTATCTCAGGGTTACGTATGCTCGAATTACAAGCAGAAGCAGCTTGGGAAATCTGGAAAAAATAACGCTATTTTCCTTGTTTTTTAATAGATAGACCCATAATCCTTATGGGATATTATAATTATAGGAGTGGGATTAGTATCTTTAGCTCTTTAAAATGAACCTTAACATTGAAACAAATGTCAGAAGAAAAACAATCTCAAAAAACAGAAGGAGAAATTAAAGATACCGAAGCGCAAGAGGAGATGACTTCTCAACCAGAAAAAGGAATCCAAGAAGAAATAGAAGCATTAGCAGTCGAAGCAGAAGCAACGGAGTTACCTACACAAGAAGCTGTAGAAGCTGAAATAGAAACAGAAGATGCTGTTGAAGCTAAAGAGGAAGATGTTGTTGAGACTAAAGTTGAGGCAGCTACAGAAGAAGTTGTTGAGGCTAAAGAAGAGAATGTTGTTGAGACTAAAGTTAAGGTAGATACAGAAGAAGTTGTTGAGGCTAAAGAAGAAGATATTGTTGAGACTAAAGCTAAAACAGAAACAAAAGAAGTTGCTAAGACTAAAGAAGCAACAGAAGAAGCTTCTGGTAAAGAGATTGAAAATAAGCCTAAAGAGATTCCTAAGAAAGACTATACTTCTTTATCAAAAGAAGAATTATTAGAAGAGTTTAAATCATTGCTTGCCAATGAGAAAGTACAGTTGATCAAAGATCATGTCGATGAAATTCAAAGTGCTATTGAAGCAAAGTTTGATCAGGAACAAGAAGTAGCAAAAGCTGCATTTATAGAAGAAGGAGGTAATGTCATTGACTTCAGGTATTTTTCTCCTCTTAAAAAAGAGTTTAATGAAACGTACTATACCTACCGTAATAAACGATCTAACTATTATCAAAATAAGCAAAAAGATCAAAAGGCTAATCTAGCGTATAGAGAAGGTCTTATTGAAGAAGTAAAACTATTGCGAGAAGAATTAGGGGGTACAGAAAGTATCCAATCTACTTTTAATAAGTTTAAAGATATTCAAGAACGTTGGCATAATGCAGGTAATATCCCGAGAGATCGTTATAATTTAGTTTGGAATAATTATTACCACCATATTGATAACTTTTATGAATTATTGCATTTAAACCGCGAGTTTAGAGATAAACATTTTCAAGACAACTTAGCGAGAAAGTTACAGCTTATAGAACGAGCAGAAGAACTTGCTTTAGAACCAAAAATAAATAAGGCTTTTAAAG
>ERZ651776.2070-NODE-2070-length-22608-cov-4.023079_pt1 | contig 22608 bp, 24 predicted proteins | sample MGYA00514761_ERZ651776 | MGnify/ENA metagenome assembly ERZ651776 | reverse complement strand
AACTTGTTTAGCTATCCTTTTGCTGGTCCGATGATGTTAACAGTGGGTTGGTCTCAAATTGCAATGTTCGTATAGGAAACGGAATGTCTATATCCGCTTTCGCGAAAGCTTTCTTAATTTCAATAATACCTTTACTTTTTGCTTTTAACTTAGGAACACCAGAGGTACCATCTATCCAGAATCTCACGATAAAATTGATAGAACTGTCACCAAATTCTGTATAGTAAAACTCCATCTCACTATCTATCGATTCTTGATTAAAATGTTGATTAATGGTTTCTGTAGTTAGCTTCTCAACCAATTCTAAATCTGAATCATAACTGACTCCGCAGCTAATGGTTACACGTATTTTGGGCGTTAGAGAATGATTTTTAAATGAATTTTCTAATATGGATTTGTTTGGAATTATGACGATATTATTATCTGCTTCTTTCAGTACAAAATAATTGATATTTATATCCATGACTTCACCTTCATATCCATTGGTTTCTATCCAATTTCCTATTTTAATATTTTTTCTAAAGGATAAAATAATCCCCGACAAGGTATTAGATAGGGTACCTTGTAAGGCGAGCCCTATGACCAATCCAGAAATTCCAGCTGCCGAGAGTATTGTTTTTAATGTGCCACTAAGGTTTAAGACATTTAATGTGATGAATAATCCTATACAAAAAATAACGACAGAAGACGTTCTACCTATCAACCTCGCAATCGCTATTTTTGGCACCCTTTTATTGACTAGTCTGAGTACAACATTGTAGATGATCCTTGATGCAAAATAGGAAACAACCAAAACAATGATTGCCAATATTATATTTGGCAGTCCTGCAACCAGAGAATCACCCCATTCTTTTAATGTATCTAAACTTTTTTGTATATCCATTGTTTTAAAGGTATAAAATTTCAAAGACTTATTTAAGTACAGTCAATGCTATGATAAGTTATAATAAAAAAATTAATCACTTGTATTTTTATTTTTAGATAGTAAGTACTCATTTTGTTTTTCTAACTGTGTATTGATTTTGTCGAGTAACTCAATATCTTTAGGTGTTTTTACTTTTGGATTTTTAGGATCATCCCCTTTGTTTTTTAGTTTATTCATAAACTTTACAATAATAAATACGGTAAACCCTATAATGATAAAATCAATACTTACCTCTAGTAATTTTCCATAGCCAATCGCAATTTCTTCAGGTTTTACAACTCCATTTTCTATAACAGCTTCTCTTAAAACGAATTTTTTGTTTTCCCAATTAATTCCGTCCGTGAGGAATGATAGTGGTGGTAAGAATATCTCTTTAACTAATACATCTACTACTTTATTAAAAGCTGAACCAATAATAACACCAATGGCAATATCGATCATATTGCCTTTTACAGCAAATTCTTTAAACTCCTCAAATAATTTTATGCGCATCCTTATATGAAAATTAAATTTTAAAAGTAATAAAACTCATTATACACTTACATCCACTTTTTTCTTTTAAAGAAAATCAAAAGTATAACAAAAAGGCAAAACATAACTCCTAACAGAATAAAGTAGCCGTACTTATATTGCAATTCTGGGATATAGCTAAAATTCATCCCATAAATCCCAGCTAAAAAAGTGAGCGGAATAAAAATCACAGAAATTAGGGTAAGTAATTGCATGACTTTATTCATTTTGAAACTTAGCTCTGCAATAAATAAATCTTGTAAACTATTAAGCATATCTCTGTAAGAGTCAACACTATCTATGATTTGAATTGTGTTTTCGTAGAGATTCCTAATAAATATATGTGTATTTTCTTGAATAATGGTGTTGTCACTTCTAGAAAAATTGCTAATCACCTCTCTAAGCGGAGCTATAGATTTTCGCAAAACTAGTAATTCTTTTTTGAGCCTATGAATTTTAGATTTGTCAACATTACTTTGATCTTCAGAAATACGATCTTCAATATCCTCTATCACCTCTTCAAATTGATCTAAAGTGATGTAATAATTATCAACAATACTATCTAATAAGGCAAATAAGAGATAATCTGTCCCTCTCTTTCGTACTCTGCTTTTACTATCTGCGGTTCTTTTTCTTACAGCTTCAAATAAATCAGAACGCGTTTCTTGAAAAGTGATAAGCGAGTGATCTCTTATAATAACGGCTACATGTTCTCTATGCACGCTTAACGTGGTCTTATCAAAAGAAAGTGCTTTAAAAGTGACAAATATGGCGTTGTCATGTTCTTCAAAATTTGGTCGTTGATGTACATCCACAATACTTTCTTGTAGTAGTGGATGTACTTTAAAATGAGTAGCAATAGAGGAGATCACATCGGTTTCTTGCATTCCTCGGATATCAATCCAATCAATATAATCAGGTTCAAGTGTTATTTTTAGAAATTTATCTTTATGAATCGTACTATCTTTAATCGTATCTGCATTAAACTGTAAATGATGAATAATAATATCATCAACCTGTTTATTACCCGTATATACGACCGATCCAGGTGCCATCCCGGTTTTAATTCGATGCTTTTTTGCCATAATGCTGTGTATGATTAAAAATGAACGTGTAGTTATCGTAATGATTTCTATACTTCAAAGTGTATCTTTTCAAAAGATGAAACAATATAGGAATTCTCTTGCATACGATATATATTACAGAAACCTAAAATATAAGAAGGTTATACAATAAGTTTGTATATTATTCAGGCTATGAAAAATAAAAAGAAAATACTCCTTACTGGCGCGACAGGATACATAGGAAAACGCTTACTTCCTATTTTGGTAGAAGAAGGATATCATGTAATCTGCTGTGTAAGGGATGTTAATAGATTTTCGCCGCCTTTACCGCTCCGAGATGCTATCACCGTTATAAAAGTAGATCTTTTAGATCCAACATCACTGGAACAAATTCCACAAGATATAGATGGCGCTTATTATTTAGTACACTCGATGTCTAGTAGTGATGATTATCAAAAATTAGAACTGGAATGTGCTGTAAATTTTAGAACAGCACTAGAAAAAACAGAGGTAAAGCATGTGATTTATCTAAGTGGTATAGTGAATGAAGAAAATTTATCCAAACACTTATCCTCTAGAAAAGATGTTGAAATAGAATTATCAAAAGCTAGCTATCATTTTACAGCACTGCGAGCAGGAATTATCATAGGGTCGGGGAGTGCCTCTTTTGAGATTATACGCGATATTGTAGAAAAACTTCCGATTATGATTACGCCTAAATGGCTGGACACAAGATGTCAACCTATAGGCATTACAGATGTGCTTGCCTTTCTATCAAAAACGCTTTTCCATGAAAAGACGTATAACCAAAACTTTGACATTGGAGGGTCAGATATTCTTACGTATAAAAATATGTTATTAGAATTTGGAAGGAAACGTAATTTAAAACGTAGGATTTATACCATTCCTGTCATGACTCCAAAACTATCTTCCTATTGGTTATACTTTGTGACGTCTACCTCCTATAAGTTAGCAACAGCACTCGTACATAGTATGAAGGTAGAGGTCGTCTGTAGGGATAATAAACTCTCTGAAATTTTGAACATACAGCCTTTATCCTACAGAGAAGCATTAGATAAAGCATTTGTAAAAATTCAAAACAATCAGATTGCTTCTAGTTGGAAAGATGCGCTTATAAGTGGGGATATGAATATGAAGATCTTTGATTTTATTGAAGTTCCTAGCTTTGGTTGTTTTAAAGATAAACGATCAAAAGCCTATACAAATAGAAGAGATACCATCGATAAAATTTGGCGCATAGGAGGGAAGACAGGTTGGTATTATGCGACCTGGCTATGGAAAATAAGAGGCTATATTGATAAGCTGTATGGTGGTGTAGGCCTCCGTAGAGGAAGAACAAATGAGGATACCCTTACACCAGGAGATACGGTAGATTTCTGGCGTGTTTTGTACTCCAATAAAGAAGAAGGAAGATTACTCTTATTTGCAGAGATGATTCTTCCAGGAGAAGCTTGGTTAGAATTTAAAATAGAAAATGACGTCCTTACACAAACAGCAACATTCCGACCATTAGGACTTTCTGGGAGACTCTATTGGTACGCCGTATTGCCCTTTCACGGATTTATATTTAAAGGCATGCTCGCTAGATTAACGGCATAAATTGTTTATTATCAGTTTTTTAATGATAGGTACTTTGTATTTTAAAAAGAAGGCTCGCTTTTAAGCTGACAATCTATAAAAAGAAGTACGCTTTCGCGAAAGCGTAACAAATAATACTTCAAGAGTTGTCTATAGATCTGATAACTTATAAGTTAATCATCCATACTATCTGAAAAATCAAATGACACTGATATTTGTATGATAAATTACACCGTAGTATGCTAATATTCATACAATCTCGCTACCTTCGGCAACTCTTATGAAGAAGCAAGCGTATCTCATTGTGATTGCCTTTTTTTCGATCTATGTCTTTTGGGGATCTACCTATTTATGGAATAAAATTGCAGTAACAGAGTTGCCAGCATTTATGCTCGCTTCTATGCGTTTTTCGACGGCAGGTCTTATCATATTTCTTATCGCTCGAAGCATGGGGGTTTCTCTTAAAATCACTAAAAAAGAATTTTTCAACTGCTTGTTAGCGGGATTTCTCTTTTTAGGGTATGGAAACGGTGTATTTGTTTGGGCACTTAAGTATGTAGACAGTAGTTTTGGAGCCTTGTTAGCTTCTACGCAACCTCTTATCATTTTAATACTAATGCGTTTGTGGCAACGTAAAGCTTTTAAAGTAAAATCTATGATCGGGATTGGTTTAGGAATGGTGGGGATGTACCTATTAGTAAGTCAGAAAGGATTACAAATGCAAGAGGGAAGCACATTAGGTATTATGATGATTTTCACCTGTATCTTGAGTTGGAGTATCGGAAGTCTCTTTGTAGCACAAGCGTCTATGCCTAAAAACTTCTTTATTACCACAGGTTATCAAATGATTCTTGCAGGAATGATGCTAGCCATCACGAGTTTTATTCTCGGAGAAACTTGGATTTCACCGCTAGATTGGACATTAAAAACACAAGGATCGTTACTCGCCTTAATTCTATTTGGAAGCATTGCTGCCTTTACCTCATTTAATTATTTATTAAAAGAAGTAGCTACCGAAAAAGTAGCCACTTCGTCTTATGTAAATCCGGTGGTAGCTATTATTTTAGGATGGTATTTCTTAGATGAAGTCATTACGCTTCAAACCGCTATTGCAGCAGTCATCCTTCTTGCGGGAGTGTACTTTATAAATACCACTAAGAAAGGGAAAAAGTATACGTAAATTAAAAAGATGTACTCTATAAATAAGTACATCTTTTTAATAGGGTATGTTTCTTTAGACGCTTGCAAGGAGCATACGACGTAGAAGTTTATACTGTGAGCGTAGTCGTAGTACTGAAGCGTAAAAACCTTAATCCAATCCACCTTTACGGGTAGGACTTCTAGGAGTAGGCCAATCACGAGGCTCTCCCGTTCTAGAATCGATGGGAAGTACACTTTTAACTCTCGATGTTTTTTCTGGATCTTCACTAGCCATATAGGTTAAAATAGCGGTAAGAATCACATTATTACGTACATCATCAAATATAATTTTATCATACGTATCTCTGTTGGTATGCCACGTATAATTCCAATACGACCAGTTCAAAGAACTCAAGCTAAATGCTGGAGCACCTGCCGCTTGAAAAGAGGCATAATCAGAACCTCCTCTGGCTGGAGCTCCTGGAAACGTGGTTTCGATATGTTGTGTGATCTCTTCCGGCACTGCATTTAACCATCTTGATAAATAATCATACGAATATAAAAACCCCCCACCAGATAAACGAACAACACGTCCGGTACCATTGTCTTGATTAAAAGAAGCCTGTACACCAGCTACAATATCTGGATGATCTTCTACAAAGGCTCTAGAACCGTTGAGTCCCTGTTCTTCACTTCCCCAATGTCCTACTAAGATGGTTCGTTTAGGATTTGGGTAATATTTCTTTAAAATACGCATCGCTTCCATCATCACTAAAGTTCCTGTACCATTATCAGTGGCACCTGTACCGCCATCCCAAGAATCAAAATGTGCCGAGAGAATTACATACTCATCAGGTTTTTCTGTTCCTTTAATCTCTGCGATGGTATTAAAGGCGGGCATTTTACCTAAATCTTTAGACTGTGCAACGATATGAATTTGTGGTTTATTACCAGAGTTTACCAGTCTGTATAGCATCCCGTAATCTTCCAATTCAAGATCTACCGTAGGAATCTTTTCTGTACGAGCGCTAAAAATTTTATTGACACCAAATCCTCTAGACCAATTGGAAGTAACAATACCAACGGCACCTGCTTTTTCTAATGCTTCTGGTAGCGTACGCGACGTATGTCCCATGGCTTTTATATTATCATCCCAAGCTTTTGTTTGTGCTTCACGTGCTTCTTTCATTTTAGTAAAAGATGCTTCTGTCGCAAATTCTTCCCAATTATAATCGGGTCTTCCAGTAGGTTGCAACATAGAGATCAATACGATTTTACCTTTTACAGAAGGAAGCCACTTTTTAAAATCGGCATCATCTTTTATAGTTGAAGGAAGTACGACAAGTTCGGCAGTGACGCCTTCTTTTGACGTACTTGGATTCCAAGCAAGTTGTGTTCCTCTAAGGCTTTGCACACGAGGGTACACCATATCAATATGTGTGATACCACGTTCCCAACCACGCCATTCTCCCCATTTCTCATTACGAGCAGAAATGCCCCAATCATTGTATTTGGCGACAGCCCACTCATTAGCATGCTGCATTTGAGGTGTACCTACAAGACGAGGTCCAATCAAGTCGGTAAGTTCATGTCCTAAGATTTCTAATTGAGAGTTTTCAGTAGCTTCTTTAATCATCCCTTCAATGACAGGGTCTGTTTTTTGAGCGATTAAGAGACTAGATCCAATACATAAAAAGAGTATGAGTAATTTAATTTTCATGATAAATAGGCGTTGTTTTAGTTATGAGTTTTAAAAAGATTGCACTGAAAATACAAGAAATCTTTGAGTATCTAAGAGAGAACCCTCATAAAATTATAAAAGACCAAGTATTCTCTTTGATCGTTGTTAATAGAAATCTGGCTGTATAGGCGGTAATAGCGTATAGAATCAGTATCTTTGTTCTTAATTAAATGTCCTTAAGTCTCTGTAAAATTTAGTGTTCCACAAAAACACGATACTTCTCAAGACATTTTATATAAAATAAATAATTAACTTCTAATCTCATTAATGTAAATAATGGCAAAATCGCAACAGACCTTTAATAAACTTGAAAAAGAAAAAAAGCGTTTAAAAAAACGTGAAGAAAAACAAAAAAAGAAAATAGCTCGTAAAGCTGAAGCCAAAGAAAACGGCGGCGGAATCCAGTTTGCGTATGTAGATCATTTTGGAAACTTGACAGACACTCCTCCAAATCCAGATGATAAAATAGAGGTAGATGTAGAAGATATCGTTCTAGGAATTCCTAAGAAAGAAGAAAGCGATGAAGATAAATTTGATCCCGTTCACAAAGGAAAAGTTTCTTTCTTTGATACTTCAAAAGGATTTGGATTTATTTTAGATGCAAAATCACAAGAAAAATACTTTTGTCACGTAAGTGGTCTTATTGATAAGATTGCTGAAAATGATCAAGTTTCTTTTGAACTTGAAAAAGGCGCAAGAGGAATGAATGCTGTTAAGGTTAAAAAGATATAATACATGCGATCTATCGCACTTTGTATTTTTCTAATATGCTCAGTTGCTATCACTATTGCTCAAGAAAAGAGTGAAGTAGATCAGTTCTGGGCATCATTACAATCTCTATGTAATACATCCTATAAAGGTCAACTTGTCTTACCTGAAAATGATCCGCAATTTGCAGGTAAGGAATTGATCATGCACATTCGATCTTGTAGTGACAGGGAGATTAAAATTCCATTCTTTGTAGGAGAAGATCGTTCTCGTACATGGGTGTTTACAAAAGAAAATGATCGTATTACCTTAAAACACGATCACCGTCATGAGGATGGAAGTGAGGATAAAATCACGATGTATGGTGGTACGACAACTAACATAGGTCAACCAACATTACAAGTATTTCCTGCAGATTCGCAAACACAAACGATGATTCCCGCTGCATCAGGAAATGTATGGTGGGTAACGATAGATAAAAACACATTTACCTATAATCTAAGAAGATTAGGCACCGAACGTATTTTTACGGTTTCTTTTGATCTTTCTACTCCTGTAGAAAATCCTGAAGCACCGTGGGGTTGGAAAGAATAAAATTCCTACTTCCTATCAATAGATTGTAAATAGAGTTGCTCCACTTTCTCTCTTGCCCAAGGCGTTCTACGTAAGAATTTTAAACTTGATTTAATAGAAGGGTCTTTCTTGAAACAATTAATATTTACTTGATAACTCAACGCTTCAAAACCATATTTTTCTACTAGAAATTCTAATATATCTAAGAGTTTTACTCCGTGAAGAGGATTATTAGGTTGTGACATCTCATTTTTTTTGCAAGCTACTACAATTGTATAAAATAGTATCTTAAATCATCCTTCATTTCTTATTTTTACACCGTGAATCGCACGAAGCATACTTTTATCATTCAGGATACTGAAAAGTTTAAAAATCAACTCTTACACTGGTCGCAACAATTTGAAGAAATTGTATGGCTAGATAGTAATAATGATCCCGATCAACAGTATAAAAGTTATGACGCTATCCTAGCGGTAGATGGATTTACAAGTATGAAGACATCTTATCAAGGTGCATTTGAACGTTTAGAAGAATATCAACAATCTACCAAAGATTGGCTTTTCGGGTATTTATCGTATGATTTAAAAAATGATATAGAACGCCTTAAGAGTGCCCATGAGGATCACGTAGGTTTTCCTGATCTCTATTTTTTTCAACCCAAACGTGTTTTTCTACTAAAAGGAGATTCGGTTGAGATGCAATATTTGCCTATGGTCGATGATGAGATGGATACCGATTATGAGGACATACAAAACACATCTTTAGCTAAAAATATTATAGAAGACACCACACCACTACATATCAAACTTAAAATACACAAGGAAGCGTATAAAGATAAAGTGCGAACACTGCTTCAGTATATTCAAAAAGGAGATGTATATGAAGCCAATTTCTGTCAGGAGTTTTACGCGCATGGCACTATAAATCCTTTACAAACCTATCAACAGCTGAATGCAATTAGTACGCCCCCTTTTGCTACGTTTTTAAAATTAGAAGATCATTTTTTGGTTTCTGCAACCCCAGAACGGTATTTAAAAAAGGAGGGAAGCAAGCTCGTGAGTTCTCCTATAAAAGGAACTGCAGCAAGAAGTGAAGATTTTCAGGAGGATGTCGCTTTCGCGAAAGCGTTATCAGAAGATCCCAAAGAGCGATCTGAAAACATTATGATTGTTGACCTTGTACGTAACGACCTATCGCGTATTGCTCAAAAAGGAAGCGTTACCGTGGAAGAATTATGCAAGGTATATTCTTTTAAACAAGTATATCAAATGATCTCAACGGTCAGCGCACAGATCGCTGTAGGAATCTCTCCTGTAGATACCATACAAGCCACATTCCCGATGGGAAGTATGACAGGCGCTCCCAAGATAAGAGCCATGGAGATTATAGAAGAACTAGAAGAGACTAAACGCGGTTTGTATAGTGGAGCCGTTGGTTATTTTACACCCGACGGCGATTTTGATTTTAATGTGATTATACGTAGTATTCTCTACAATGCGGTAGATGAGTATATATCCTATTCTGTAGGAAGCGCGATTACAGCAAAATCAGACCCTGACAAAGAATATGCTGAGTGTTTGTTAAAGGCAAAAGCAATGCGTGAAGTTCTGGACCTAAAACGTGATTGAATTTTGTAAATTAGCAAATCCTAGTACACGATAAATACTAACTAAAATGATATGTTCGCTTTCGCGAAAATGTATACAACTATGAGTGATGATAAAAAAATAATATTTTCTATGTCTGGGGTTTCAAAAACCTATCCAGGCGCACAAACACCTGTATTAAAAAAAATATACCTAAGCTTCTTCTACGGAGCAAAGATTGGAATTTTAGGTCTGAATGGTTCTGGTAAATCTACATTAATGAAGATTATAGCTGGACTAGACACCAATTTTCAAGGAGAGGTCACTTCAGATAAAGAGTTTACCACAGGCTATCTGGAGCAAGAACCACAACTAGATCCAGAAAAAACGGTATTAGAAGTCGTAAAAGAAGGTGCTGCAGAAACGGTAGCCATTCTTGATGAATATAATAGTATCAATGATCAGTTTGGTCTGGAAGAAGTCTACAGCGATGCCGATAAGATGGATAAACTAATGGCGCGTCAAGCAGTACTTCAAGATGAGATAGATGCTCGTGGCGCTTGGGAGTTAGATACAAAACTAGAAATCGCTATGGATGCATTACGTACACCACCAAGTGATCAAAAAATTGGATTGCTTTCTGGAGGAGAAAAACGTCGTGTTGCCTTGTGTAGACTTTTATTAAAAGAGCCTGATGTATTATTGCTCGATGAGCCTACCAACCACTTAGATGCAGAATCTGTACACTGGTTAGAGCATCACTTAGCACAATATAAAGGAACCGTCATCGCTGTAACACACGACCGTTATTTCTTAGATAACGTAGCTGGATGGATTTTAGAACTAGATAGGGGAGAAGGAATCCCTTGGAAAGGAAATTATTCTTCTTGGTTGGATCAAAAATCAAAACGTATGGCGCAAGAAAGCAAAACTGCTTCTAAACGCCAGAAAACGCTAGAGCGTGAGTTGGATTGGGTACGTCAAGGTGCTAAAGGTCGTCAGACAAAACAAAAGGCGCGTTTAAAGAACTATGACAAGTTGATGAGCCAAGATCAAAAGCAAATGGATGAAAAGCTTGAAATCTATATTCCCAACGGACCTCGTTTAGGAACAAACGTGATCGAAGCTAAAGGGGTAAGTAAGGCTTTTGGCGATAAGTTACTCTATGAAGATTTAAACTTTAACCTTCCACAGGCAGGGATTGTAGGAATTATAGGCCCTAATGGTGCTGGTAAGACCACTATTTTTAAAATGATCATGGGAGAAGAAACCCCAGACAAAGGGAACTTTACGGTAGGAGATAGTGTGAAAATTGCTTACGTAGATCAAAGTCATAGTAATATTGATCCAGAAAAAACCATCTGGCAAAACTTTTCTGATGAGCAAGATTTAATACTGATGGGGGGCAAAGAAGTCAATTCTAGAGCGTATTTAAGTCGTTTTAATTTTAGTGGAAGCGAACAAAACAAAAAAGTATCAGCCCTTTCGGGAGGAGAACGTAATCGCTTGCATCTTGCCATGACCCTAAAAGAAGAAGGAAACGTATTACTGCTCGATGAGCCTACCAACGATCTTGACGTAAATACATTAAGAGCGTTAGAAGAAGGCTTAGAAAATTTTGCAGGCTGTGCCGTAGTGATTAGTCACGACCGTTGGTTCTTAGACCGTATTTGTACACATATTCTAGCATTTGAAGGAGATAGTCAAGTATATTTCTTTGAAGGTAGTTTCTCTGATTATGAAGAAAATAAGAAAAAACGTCTTGGTGGTGATTTAATGCCAAAAAGAATTAAATACAAAAAATTGATTCGATAAGAATCGTTCGATATTTAAAATAACAAGGCTCAAGGTTTTTTAATCTTGAGCTTTTTTTATGATCTAATTATCTCATTATAAAACAATAATATACTATAATGTTTGTGAAATGAAAACATCAGTAAGCATGGGTACATTATAAAAAGAGTTTAGGCTCAGTATGAACTTCTACGTCGTTATACTCCGAGAAAGCATATAAAACCATTTTAAAATTTAGGTAAGAATTACTTTAAACCACGTCTGTAGAGCCACAGTTTTGCATAACGCATCCAGATCGCATACGAGTGCATATAACTTATAACAAGTCCTACAACACCGTCTCTGAAGCCCATTTGTACTACGTAGTGTTTAAAAAAGCCCCAAAAAGGTTTAATGACAAAATGATACACGTGAAGACGTCCCGTTTTCTTATCATAATCTCTTGCTTGCCAAGTAGCATAGCGATTAAGCTTTGTGATGTGGCTATTTAAACTAATATAAGTATTGTGGTGAAAACGATTTTTTAAGAAGCCTACTTTTCCATCGGCAATAATTTCGGCATGAACCATTTTGTCTTCATAAGAACATTTACTCTTACGAAATAAACGAATGACTTTATCATTTTGCCATCCACTATATCGAACACGTTTTCCCATAAAATGGTTGGTACGATAAATCCAATAGGCAACCGTGTTGTTGGTAGGTGGATTTTTAAGGATTTCTATGATTTCTTCTCTTAACTCTGGAGTTACCCGCTCATCAGCATCTACAAGGAGAATCCATTCATGAGCCGCTTGCGGAATCGCCCAATTTTTTTGGGAAGCAGAATAATGATAGGGACGCTGTATAATTCTATCTGTAAATTCTTTGGCAATAGCGACCGTTTGATCAGTACTCATAGAGTCTACCACCATAATCTCATCAGCAAAGGACACAGATTCCAGTACCTCACGAATGTTGTGCTCTTCGTTACCTGTAGGGATGATCGCAGTTAATTTTTCCATAAATTTAGTAGGATAGCAAAACTACTAACTTTTTTATAATATAAAAGTTTATTTTTGTAGTAAACCAACCGAATGCAGAAACTTCCTAAAATAACGCTCATTATAGCTACATATAATAATGTGAAATGGCTTGAAAAAGTACTTTATGGCTATTGCACACAGACGTATAAGGATTTTGAAGTGATTATAGCCGATGACGGCTCTGGCAAAGAAACAGAAGCGCTTATTGCCTCCTTTCAGAAAGATTATCCAGTTCCTTTACATCACCTTTGGCATGAGGATAATGGATACAGAAGACAAACCATACTTAATATCGCCTTAACGAAAGCAGCGCATGAGTACATTGTTTTTACCGATGGGGATTGTATTCCTAAAGAAGATTTTCTAGAACGTCATGCAAATTATGCTGAGAAAGGAAAATTTTTATCTGGAGGTTATTGCAAGTTAGATATGGATTTAAGTGAAGGAATTACCAAGGAAGATATATTATCGGGTAATTGCTTTAATGTTGATTGGTTAAAGGAAAAAGGTTCATTAGGTTCTTCTCAATACAGAAAACTGGCGAGTGGAGAGACTGTCGCAAAATTATTAGACACGGTAACGCCATCCAATGCTTCCTTTAATAATTGTAATTCATCTGCCTGGTTAAAAGATTTAATTCGCATTAATGGATATGATGAACGTATGCAATACGGAGGGCCTGATAGGGAGTTAGGCGAACGATTAGAAAATGCGGGGATCAAAGGAAAACAAATTCGTCATCGAGCTTTGTGTCTACATCTAGATCACCCAAGAGGTTATAAAACAAAAGAATCTTTAGATCGAAATCTTGCGATACGAAGAAATACACGTAAAAAAGGATATGCTTATACATACTATGGTATTGTAAAAGGTGATGATATAGATTTATGAAAATATTAGTAACAGGAGCCGCTGGATTTATAGGATCTCATCTTTGTGAACGTTTAGTTTCTAAGGGACATCAAGTACTAGGAATCGATAATTTTTCTGATTATTATGATCCGAAATTAAAACACATTAATGCCGAGGACATTAAGAAATCCGGTGTTACATTACTTACTGCTGATTTACTCGATGATTTAAAAGCTGTTTTGCCAAATGATATAGCTATTGTTTATCATTTTGCAGCGCAACCGGGTATTTCGGCATCAACGCCGTTTGTAGATTATGAACGCAACAATATTCAAGCGACTCAGAATCTATTACAATGGGCGATTCATCACAATAAAAAAACACAATTATTTGTCAATATTGCTACTTCTTCTATTTATGGATTACACGCGACTTCTACAGAAGAAGAAGCACCTATGCCTGTATCTGATTACGGGGTGACAAAACTTGCTGCAGAGCAGTTAGTATTAGCTTCTCAGCGTTCAGGAAAGCTTCCAGCTTGTTCTATTCGGTTGTTTTCTGTGTACGGACCTAGAGAGCGTCCAGAAAAACTCTACACAAAATTGATCAAGGCTATTTATGAAGAAACGTCATTTCCTTTATATGAAGGAAGTGCTAATCATGAGCGTAGTTTTACGTATGTAGGTGATATTATAGATGGTTTAGAAAAAATACTAGATTATAAAGCATCTTGTGATGGAGAGATTATTAATCTCGGAAGTACCGAAGTATACACAACTGCACAAGGCATCTCTTTGATAGAAAAAATCATCGGGAAGAAGGCTCTTATTGAACACGTGGTAAAACGTCCTGGCGATCAATTAAAGACTTCGGCAACTATAGACAAGGCAAAACGTCTTTTAGATTATACCCCAAATACGGATTTCGAAGAGGGGTTGAGAGCTCAAGTCAAATGGTACCAAGAGAAATTTCTTTAGGAATGGCTTAGTGCTTCGATAGGAATACATCCAACTTTTCTTGAATCATTTCTGGTTTCAATAAAGAATAATAATAATCAGTTCTTTTTTTTATATCCTTCAAGCTTTTTGTATTATAAAGCGCTGTATCATAATCTTGTAAATGTATGATATGGTTTTGATCATTTTCATACAAGGACCATGCGGCTCTACGAATCCAAGGGGAGAAGATGGCAAATGTGGGAACATCAATCGCTTTTGCCATATTAATAGCACCACCTTCATTACCAATTAAGGCATCGCATTGCGTCGTTAATGCAATGAATTCTCGTAAGCTTTTTCCATAGATCTCTTTCAACACATGGTGTCGTGTCTTTTCAGTACACAGTGCTAGTAGTGCATCTACTTGCTCTATTTGCTTCGGGATGTAATTAAATAACAATTTAGCATCTGTAGTCGTAACGATATGATCTAATAGGATGGCAAGATAGAATAGTGGATAGGTTTTGTTGGGGGCACTTCCAAGGATGCCAATCATGTATAGTTTTTGTTCTGGGTATGTTTTAACGTCTGCTAGTTTCGCTTTCGCGGAAGCGATCTCCGCATCGGTCACATATAATTTTGGTTTTAACGCTTTAGGAAAATTCGTATCAATCGCTTGTAGTAACTTCATCCGATTCTCAATGGCAAGTCCTGCTTTCGTCTCAGCAGTGTAATGGTAGGTGTACAAATCTGTATAGAATGCTTTGGTGTACCATTTTTTATATCCGATGCGTTGGGAAGCTTTGGTCGCTTTAGTTATACGTGCGCTTCCAATTTTTGAGTAGACATCGATGACAATATCATACGCTTGAGATGCTAGTTGTGAACGAAATTCTTTTGCCGCTTTCCTTCTTTTTACCATATCTAGCGTATACACCATCTTCTCATCTATAAATGGATTGTTTTCCAGTACAGGCAGTGTATGCTCATTGATAAGATAATGAACCGTAGCATTTGGATACTTCTTTTTGATCGCCTCACAAAGAATAGACGATGTGAGTACATCGCCTATCATTTTGTGTTGTATAATCAATATTTTTTTATCCATGAGATGGGTGCTAAACCGCTACGTCATATTCTCTTAACGCATCATTCAACGATGTTTTCTTATTGGTGCTTTCTTTACGTTTTCCTATAATCAATGCACAAGGCACATTGTATTCTCCAGCAGCAAACTTCTTTGTGTAACTTCCTGGAATGACAACGGAGCGTGCAGGAATTCTACCTTTGGTTTCAATAGGTGTATCTCCCGTCACATCAATGATTTTAGTACTCATGGTAAGTACCACATTGGCGCCTAACACGGCTTCTTTTTCTATATGTACGCCTTCTACTACGATACACCGACTTCCGATAAAGGCACCGTCTTCAATGATGACAGGTGACGCTTGTAAGGGTTCTAAAACTCCACCAATCCCTACACCACCGCTTAGGTGTACATTTTTACCAATCTGAGCACAGCTTCCTACCGTTGCCCACGTATCTACCATCGTACCTTCGTCTACATACGCACCTATATTTACATAACTAGGCATCAAAATCACACCGCTAGAAATATACGCACCATGGCGTGCTACCGCATTTGGCACCACACGAATCCCGCGATTTTCATAATCTCTCTTTAGCGGAATTTTATCGTGATACTCAAAAATACCAGCTTCCAAAGTTTCCATTTTCTGAATAGGAAAGTACAATACGACTGCTTTTTTGATCCATTCATTTACTTTCCATCCATCGTCAGTGGGTTCTGCTACACGTAAAGTACCACGATCTAGCATATCTATGACTTCACGAATGGCGCTAATAGTCACACGATTTTTTAATTCAGAACGATCGTCCCAGGCTTTTTCTATTAGATTTTTTAGTTGATTCATAACAAATGTAAATTCTATTATTTTTTAATGAAACGCTGTTTTGAAAAGTCCAAAGGACGAATTCAAAATAGCTAGTTGAATTAACCGCGCTTTTTCAGCGGGATTTTAGTTTATTATTTTTATTGATATAATTTTCAAATTGGGCAAAACTACTGAACCGAGCTTGGATACTGCCGGTGTGATCTATCAGTGTATAGGTGGGAAATTCCCATATAGACAGATCATACGTCAATCGTTTTTCAGGTTTTTGTTCTCTCACATTCACCCACGGATAGTCATTTTTTGTAAGATAGTTTTTCCAAAGCTCATAATTATCATCTCTAGAAATACTAATAAGTTCGATATTAGTTTTTTCAAAAATACTATAGTTCTTTGCCATACGCTTATGATCTCGGATACAAGGCGGACACTTTACAAACCAGAAATCGAGTAGGTATTTTTTTGAAGGCTCTAGTATAATAGTTGCTTTTTCATCAGCTAGATCTCCTAAATCATACACTTCAAACTGAACCGCTTTTTCATCAAGGATCGTTTTTATTTTATCATTATTATTAATGAAATGTGACTTTAAACTATCGGTCTGCATTCGCATGATTCGGTATACATTATCCATTTTATTTCGATCGTTTTGATTTCGGAATACATAGTTTCCAACAATAGCATGAGAAAAGGGCGTGTCTATATGATTGCGTATTTCGGTAATTAGAAAATTGTCAATAGTAGTGCTATCTGTTTCTGAAGTCACTAACGCTTTATAAGTTTTTGAATATTGTAAAGATGCCTCATATAGCGGTGATGCATCAACGCGATCTACCGTTAGGTTTTTGTTATCAAAAGTCATATCGATAAGAAGCCGATCGCCATTTAACCACAACTGTGTACCGATTCTTTGATTTCCGGTGTGCACATATACATTATAAAGATCACTTAAAGTTCTTTGCAAGTCCACTTTGATCGTATCTTTAAAAGGAAGAAAAAGGCTTTCTTTTTGACCAATATCTGCGATCCAAATACTATCAATAGGTGTCTCAGACGCAATAACTAAATTAATATCAGATAGGTGTAAGTTCTCTTTAGCATTCGCTTTTTCTTCAGGTATCTGTTCATTACACGCTATGAGTAGCATAGACAGTACTAAAAGTGAGAAGAATCGAACGATCATTTTTGGCATATTGATTACAAAATCAAAGATAAAACTTCACAAACGTTTCCAACGGTAGATTTTCTATAAATTAATAACAAGCGTTTATTGTGTAAGAGCTTAGTTACATATACTCTGTTTTTCCTTATTTTTGCACCAAATTTTAAGAATGGCACGCATTATTGCGATAGATTATGGTACCAAACGTACAGGGATTGCGATCACTGACGAACTGCAGATTATAGCTTCAGGCTTGACGACGGTAGAAACCAAAAAGCTAATTCCGTTTTTAAAAGAGTATTTTCAGAAGGAAAACGTAGAGGCAATGGTGATAGGAGAGCCAAAACGTATGAATAATGAAGCTTCAGATGTAGAGGCGCACATTATACGCTTTCGCGAAAGCGTACTCAAAAACTTTCCCGATCTAAAAGTGATTCGTCAAGACGAACGATTTACTTCAAAAATGGCGTTTCAAACCATGATTGATAGTGGGATTGGAAAAAAGAAAAGACAAAACAAGGCACTTGTTGATCAAATAAGCGCCACGATTATATTACAAGATTACCTTTATAATAAATAGCATGATTTTACCAATAGTAGCTTATGGAGATCCCGTTTTAAAGAAAAAAGCAGCTCCGATTACAAAAGAATATCCTAAGCTTCCTGAGCTTATTGAGAATATGTTTGAGACCATGTATGGAGCCAACGGACTAGGACTTGCAGCGCCGCAAGTGGGACTTTCTATCAGAATGTTTCTAGTAGACACGTCTCCTTTTGCGCATGACAAAGAGTTTACAGAAGAAGAAAGAGCGATCTATAAAGACTTCAAAAAAGTGTTTATTAACGCTGAGATTATAGAAAGAGAAGGAGATGAGTGGGCTTTTAATGAAGGATGTCTAAGTATTCCTGGAATTACAGAAGATGTCTTTAGAGAGTCTACGATTACCATGAAATATCAAGACGAAAACTTTAAGGAACATACAGAAACATATACGGGTATTATTGCTCGCGTGATTCAACATGAGTATGATCATATTGAGGGTATTTTGTTTATTGATAAGCTATCGAGTCTTAAAAAACGCATTCTAAAAGGAAAACTTGCCAATATCTCAAAAGGCAAATGTGACGCCGATTATCGGATGCGTTTTCCAGAGGTCTCTAAAAAGAGATAAGATAACTACCTTGAGGAAAGCTTACGAGACATTTGCAAGAGAGTAACTTTTGAATTTCAAGACAAGTCTAGGAATATTTAAATCTCGATTATCGAGTAAAGTGTTAAATATATGACAAAGGCCTCATTTTCGTAGGCAATAAATTTTGATTTTACATTCCGGCAACGCATATTTGCCGACCAATTTTGATACTAAAAATTATATGGGTTTAGATAAAATATTAGCCATCTCTGGGAAACCAGGTATTTACGAATTAAAAACGCAAACCCGTAGTGGTTTTGTTGCAAAATCTTTATTAGATGGAAAGCGTATTTCTGTAGGATTACGTCATAACGTAAGTATCCTTTCAGAAATAGCGATATATACCCTTACAGAGGAGATACCATTACGTGAGGTTTTTGAAAAGATCAAAGAAAAAGAAGACGGAGGTCCTACCATCAATCATAAGGTGTCTAAAGATGAGCTTGAAGAGTTTTTCTTTAACGTAGTACCTGATTATGATGAAGATCGTGTGTATGCAAGTGATATCAAAAAAGTGGTACAGTGGTATAATATCTTACAGAAAAATGACTTGATGGACTTTTCTGCTCCAGAAGAAACGCCTGCTGAGGCATCTGACGAAGAAGAATAGTGCATAACTTTTTTATAAAAGAATACGGCCTTTGCAATTAGATTGCAAAGGCTTTTTTTAGTTTAGTAGCATCATTAATAAGCAAGATGGTATATCGCAGCGTTTAATAGAGGGTACTAATCCCGTAGTATGGCGGGATCTCATGCTGAGAAGTTTGGGTGAATTGAGAACGATTGGAAAGTATTATAAACCGAATATATCTTTTCCCCCCGTTCCTAAAGGGCAACTATATTCTCAAATTAAGATAAGAATTAAATTTTCACACCCTTTAGGATTTTGGGGAATTGAAAATTTAGGATGATGATATATTGATAAAAATAAACACATGAAAATCGGCAAGAAGTTCAATCAATTAATGAAAAGTGAATACATTCACTATATCGATAATCATAAAAAGTACACAGACTTTAATACCTTAGGTTTATATCGATCGATATGTGAAAATGAAAAACTAGATGTGAATGACCGCATAGAGATTAGAGACTATGCGCATACGGTCTTTGAAAAGACATTCAACTTTTACCAATTAAAAGATCCAAGAACTTATTTTAATGTATCTACACTAGGTATGGAATTAACAGTGGCTGATGAACAGCAGCTGTGGAAGAATATCATAACCAATCAACAAAAAATTCTATCTGAAAAGAAAATAAAACATCGGAGTTTTGGTGTGTATTCAAAACATGATTGTGGTTATGAACACTGTCCGTATAATGGATTGATGGTTAAAAAAGACTCCTATTTTGCTGAAAATCAAATGTGTTTTACATCCGATAAAAATGAATATGCAGCTAAGGAAAAGTCGTTAAAAATTAAGAAACAACGTAAAACCAAGCATAAAATAATTAGAGACGATTTAGATCTTTAAAATAGGTTACGAATCAAAAAAGAGATTACCGCCCCTTCCTAACGTTAGGTAAGTACGCGGAGATGAAATATACTTATGAATACAAGACAGCAACAACTAAACGCTATTGATAGACTCCTCACGATTATGGACGAGCTCCGTGTTGGATGTCCGTGGGATAAGAAGCAAACCATGCAGAGTTTACGTCATCTTACCATAGAGGAGACCTATGAGCTTGGTGATGCTATTCTGGATAATGATTTAGAAGAAATCAAGAAAGAACTTGGAGACTTGCTTTTGCACATTGTTTTTTATGCTAAAATAGGAAGCGAGACCCAAGACTTTGATATCGCCGATGTGGCTACTAGTATTTCGGACAAATTGGTAGACCGTCATCCCCATATTTATGGAGACATTGATGTAGCCGATGCTAAAGAAGTAGAACGTAATTGGGAGAAACTAAAACTCAAAGAAGGAAAAAAATCGGTTTTAGAAGGCGTGCCTCGTAGCTTACCTGCGATGGTAAAAGCCAGCCGAATTCAAGATAAAGTCGCTGGGGTCGGATTTGATTGGGAAGAACCTCAACAAGTTTTTGAAAAGCTACAAGAAGAACTCGGGGAGTTACAATACGAAGTCCACACAAACGATCAAGAAAAAATAGAAGCCGAGTTTGGCGATGTACTGTTCTCTATGATTAATTATGCACGCTTTCTTAACGTAGACCCAGAAAGCGCTTTAGAACGTACCAATAAAAAATTTATCAAACGATTTCAATATCTAGAAAGCAAGGCAGCTATTCTAGGAAAAAGTCTAAGCGATATGACATTGGCTGAAATGGATGTATTTTGGGAAGAAGCAAAGAAGCTATAAACCAACTATTTCTTTTTTATTAGTATCCGATATAAAATAGATACATCTATTAGGCTATATACAGTAGATATTACACAGGCTTTTTAATGAATAAATTCTGCTTATCCTTGGTATGAGTATTTTAGATGGAGGGATGAAAATTTATTAATTTTTCAGCTAGTTTCAAATCAATAACAATTAAATCTTACGTCTTATGTCTAACAGCGAAGCGGTCTTATGTCTTAGTTGGACACGACTATTTCTCTTTCTTGATAAGCTGTTCTTTAATTTCAGAAACCTCTTTAAGTAAGTGTGTCACAGATGCATCAATTTTGATCAAAGCTTTTGCTGTTATCGAAGCTCTCGTATCTTCATTTTCGATAACATACTGTTCCGCAGGTTCATGGATAGCAGACAAAGGTTTTAGCATATCTCCTTTACCCGTCAGTAACCACTCTATATTTAGGATCGGATATTTCTCTACAATCAAATCTATTTTTTCAAGACCAATACTTCTCGTGATATTATTAATATATCCATTTGATGCATTGATTGATTTCTCAAAAGCCTTCATGGTAATCTGTTGAGATTGTACAAATGTCTTTGTCCTTTTATTGATACTCATAAATCTAAATAATTCAATAAAATAGAGTAATACTCTATTAAAATTATAAAAAGTAGAATGTTACTCTACATCATTGCTTATTAAAGCAAATGGTTGCACAAAGTAATGAATAATAACATAAAAAGTGAAATAAAGGCGCACTATAGCACACTAAAACACGGGTAAAATAGATTTCAATTTTTAGAGAAAAGAGTGAGTCGTTTACTTAGTAAATGTCTAATTGACAGTAAATTTGGAGATATAAATGTGTTTTAAAAAGAAAAAGGAAAACCTAAAAAGCCTATTTTTCTTTCTTAATAAGTTGTTCTTTGATTTCTGAAACCTCTTGAAGTAAGTGTGTCATAGAAGCGTCAATTTTGATCAAGGCTTTTGCAGTGATAGAAGCCCTTGTTTTTTCATCTTCATTTATATATTGAGATTCAGGTTCGGTAAAAGCGGATAATGGCTTAATCATATCGCCTTTTCCAGTCAATAACCACTCAATATTTAGGATGGGATATTTTTCTACAATGAGGTCTATTTTTTCAAGACTAATACTTCGTGTAATGTTGTTGATATAGCCATTGGAAGCGTTAATTGATCTCTCAAAAGCCTTCATGGTGATCTGTTGAGATTGTACAAATAATTTCGTTCTATCGTTTATGCTCATACGTAAACACCTCATTTAAAATAGAATAATGCTCTATTTTATTTTGTAATATTAGAGTAATACTCTATCTTTGTCATTCATTAGAGCAAACTGTTGCACAAAGTAATGAATAATAACATAGAAAATAAAATAAAGGTGCGTAGAGAGCTTAAATCTAAGCTTGGCTATGGTGATATTGCAAAGATTGCTGTCTTATCCGATACAGAAAGGACTACGGTTCACAGATGGTTTAGAGGAGAAACAGATAATCCAGATATTGCATTAGCGGTAGAAGGCTTAATAGCACTTAAAATGCAAATAGTTTC
>ERZ651776.2068-NODE-2068-length-22628-cov-5.465789_pt1 | contig 22628 bp, 18 predicted proteins | sample MGYA00514761_ERZ651776 | MGnify/ENA metagenome assembly ERZ651776 | reverse complement strand
TTCAATGTGATCATCGCCAGGAACACATTGGCTTGTCCAACAAGCTCTTCCTTCCCGTAATATGTGCTTATGACGTAGATGTCCGTCGCAGCATCACTCATACTAAGTGCAGCACCGATGCTTACTCGTAACACCATTCCGAACTTGTTATCCCGCAGCAAATTGTTTACGATCGCGACCACAAAGTCCTCGAAGCCAACGACCTCGTCGAACAAGTGATGTAACTGCACATACTGCCTCTTCCATGAGTCGACGGCCATCAACCCGGTCTGTACCATCCGCATTATGGTCGCCATCGACCGACCCACCCTTCGGCAATCTTCTTCGTTCCAGTCCTTCATGTCTGAAGTCCAGTCGACATCTTTCACTTGCACCCCAAGCCGAAGGACCAGCATGTGCGCGAGGATGATGTCGAATTTCGGGCAGAGCTCAAGGATGGGAGCGATTTGGTCCGGGTATTTGCTCATGACTTCCTTGATGTGAATGAGGTTGGTCTCGACCTTATTGGTTCTAGGCTTGTAAATTTCCTCTGCAAGATGGTTTGTTATTTATCAATCGATTGACGACAAGCGAATTAGGAGCAATACAACTTAAGTTAGCCAAGTCGAGATGCAATGCAATGGTTCTCGAAAAAAACCTTCTGACCCACGTTGCCCATCTCCTCACAGGTGAGCATGGCGATCAATTTTTACTTACCTCCGATCATCTTCATCTTCTCCTTGGCATCTCTTAGAGCCCCCCTGCTTTTATTCGTAGCTATTTTTTGTAGAGGAAGCTTATTCCCCTTTGCATTCTCGACTTTGTTTCCAACTTTGTCACTTTTATTGAGAAGAAATGCCTCTTCGAAGGTGACGAGACCTTTCGCCCTCTGGTCTTCGTCGGAGAGGACGACACTTCCTTGGTCGCTTTTTATGATGCTGGTAGGCTCTTCTTCCTCAACTGCATCATTTTCCACGTAATTATTAGTTTCGTCAACACTCCCGCTCTCCCCAGCAGCAAAGTTCTCAACGACCTCGCCACCACCAATCGAATACTCAAAAGGTTTGTTTGGGGTCTCCATCATCAGTGACAATGGCGTCATGGAATACGGCGAGCTAGAAGCCGTCGTCCTGTGTTTGCCTGGAGTCGTCTTGAGGGAGTCAATTTGAGTGCCCGAAATCAAATGAGCGCTCTCATTGTGCCGGAGGACTTTGACCTCATCTTGTAGCTGCTGGATGACCTCCCGGAAGAAAGCTTGCTGTCGCTCTTGCTGTTGCAGCGCATCTCGTCGTTCTTGATCTTGTCGTCTTCGTTCTTCTATTCGTTCTTCCGCTTGCCGTGCTCTTTCTTCTTTTTTTTCTTCCTCTTGGCGTCTTCGTTCTTCTTTTCGTTCCTGATCTTGACTCGAGAGGAGCTCGTCTTGTCGTGCGAGGAGCTTTCCTAGCTTCGCCTGGAACTCCTCCTGTTGCTTCTGCAGCTGAAGCTGGAAATCGTTCTGCTGCTTCGCCAACATAAGCGCAACCTCGTCTTTTTGTTTTAGGCGCTCTGCGGCAGTTTTTTCCCTCTCTGCCATAAGCTCACGTTGTTGTTTTAGGCATTGGGCAGCGACAGCAGCTTTCTCTCTCTGTGTCATGAGCTCCTTTAGAACGCGAACAGGGCCATGATTGCTATCCTTTGACTTGCTCGCATCTTCGTGAAGAGTGATAAGCTCCTTGAGCACTAAATCAAAGCCACCGTCATCTTGCTCTTCTTGCTCCATCTATCGACAATCAAAATAATACAATCAGATTTGTTTTTTCCCTTTAAAGGATGTGCAAGGTCCAACGTTGGGTGCAGAAACCTATTGCCGGTGAATCAACTTAGATAACCCATTATGGAGGTTGAGGAGAGTTTACAACTCCGCCATCCTAAGTCCAGCTGGGGAACCACGTGGGAACCCCTCCTGGATCGGGATCGATCTGGATCTCTGTTGATCTCTCTTTTTTCTCTCGAAATAAATAAGTCCACACTATAGCCAACTTAATGGACTAATTAATTGTCTGTTCAATGCCTTTCTGGTGATAATTTGTGTACTAAATATGAAAAGTTCCCGCAAAAGAAACTACTACTTTCCTATTACTGCTGTTGGTCTAGAGTTTGAGACCGTGTAACGACACCGTAAATTAAAACAATCAGGATGATAGCAATGAGACGAGTGAGTTCCTGCACCTCCTCCGCTTTCTTGTAATTAGTTTCTGTCCGCTTTGGCGTTGTCACGTGCGTTACTGTTTTCATTGTATTCGTCCTCCCTGGGAAATAATTTTCTTTCAGCTTATTTTTTTCTTCCGGTTGGTGAAAAAGAATTGTTTGTCTTGGGGGCGACTGCTGAGCAGAGCAGGATATCGCCCCTCGGTCTCTCTCTCCTCTTTCTTCTCCTCCTGTCGAGCGCCTCATTCGAGTAGTTACAGGCGAATCAGTCGAAAACTTACGCAGCAATGATGTGGGTGAGTTGTAAGGATTCATTTCGCCAGCGCTCACACTGCGTTGTTTTCTTCCTTCCCCACTTTCCCCTTCTCTCTTGCTTCCACTTCCGTGTCTTTTGCTCGAAGTAGTGTCGGGGGGGTAATGTTTTCTACTTCTTACTTGCTTCGCTCTTCGTATCTGTGACGCGACGTCAACTTCATCGTCGATTTCACCTTTCCCAAGTCTGTCCCACCGACTTGGAGGGTACCCGGGAAAAGCGCCGAAGGGTACCAATGCATCTTTTCGTAGGACACCATTGACTGCCCCACCCCTCCCACCGAGATCTGCCCCCAAGAGGATCTCCGCCCCGCCAATCTTTCTGATATATTCTTTTCCGTCTGTACCAGATCCAAATATTGATATTTTTTTTATAACATCAGGGTGAATGATTGGTTTCATCAACCTCCATACCACAGCAAAGAAGGAGGGCACATTAATCAAGATCATCTCGTGGAGGGAATTTGGATAGTGGTGCGAATCTTCATCTGCGGACAGAGACGGATGAGACGGAGACGGAGACGGAGACGGAGACGGAGACGGAGACGGAGAGAGATTGAGACGTTTTTGTCTTTAGTTTCTTTGCTTCCTTTCACAGGGTACACCTCAAAAGCGTATTCGCGCGCTTTCGCAGCACTGCTGCGATAAACTTACCTATCATCGTTCTTGCGGTCGCCAATACTGTCTTGCTGAATTGTTTCATGCTTATTCCCCGAAAATCGAAAACGACACTTCCCTTGACAACCTTTCCACTGTCGAAACTTGCCTTGCGAAGATAGTTATAATACCACTCCATCTCAAATTTGTGGTACTCAAGAAAGATCTCCATGGGAGTTCTCACGCTATGGCCCTTGCCGCATATTGTCCCTAGCCGAGCAATATCAAACCGCCCGAACTTTCTGCAGACCAAAACTCCGCCTTCTGAGTTAACCCCAATCAATCCTGATGAGTAACACTGTTCAAAATCACCTATTTCGCAGTCCACTATGCTTGCAGCGTACCGTTCCCGGATTGACCGAATGTTACGCGATTTTCGCCACGCCAGCGTAGCTTGAAGCTCAGAGGTAGATTCAGATTCGTCGCTGTAGCTCCTCGAGAAACACAACAACCTGAACGTGTCTGTTTCTACATCATTATTGCCGGCGCCCTCTTTCACCGCTCCCCAGATTCTTATTACCCGTCTAAACTCCTCCTTCTTCTTCACACCGAGCTCTTTCATGTCTTCGACTAATCTCGATATAGCCTTTTCTTCCTCTTCCTCCTGCCCCTGCTCCTGCTCCTGCCCCTGCCCCTGCCCTTGCCCTTGCCCCTGCATCTGCAGATGCGGCGCCCCTTCTCTCCTCTTCCGAATGCCAGCAACAGGAGACCCCTCTTCGCATCCAAACAGCCACGCATATGATACACTAATAATTGCGCCATCGATCAAAACGCCGTCCTTCAACTTTCCTTCTCGGATTTTATCCCAATGGCCTCCCTCCCCTACCCTTACTATGGGAACATGATGGATCGTCTTGCCGCTTTTCCCCCCAATCTCGACCTTGAGAACATTCGGATCGCCCTCTCTTTTATATGACAACCTGTGTGCCGTTGATGAAGCCACTTTTTCCGATACGAGAAGCTTTGCAGTGTGCTTGCAGATGACAGAGCCTGTGAGTGAGACCAACGACAAACTCACAGGAGTAGTAGATCTTTTTGATGGGAATGATGGGGCGCTTGTCATGTTGCCATCTATTTGCGGTGATATTGCAACTGTAACGAGGACAGAATCAGTCATATTGTGTGTCTGGAGATTAGTGAAGAAATATTTCCACGTCTTCACGCTGCATCGTCAAGTGAAGCTTTCTATCAAGGCTGGCACGATTGTGATTTAAAAAGACGGTGAGATTCACACATCCTGTTTTTCATCAGAGAGAGAAAAAAAAGAAAAAGTTTCCAATTTTTTTCGGTCGTTTTCTTTGCCCCTCAAAATGTGCCCAACCACCGTCATTTTCTTCATTTTAAAATAAAAAAGGTCCAATAACTTTGTGAAAAAGGTTTGGGGTCTAGATCAACAGAAAAATTGCGCTTAATTTCCTACGGTTTTCCTCAACGACTACAACGCCGCCGCTCGTTCTTTGAGGAATCTCTTCTCTCCCCCCATCGACTCCAGGGATGTTCTCTCCGATGTTCGCTGGCAAAAAACGGGAACCTCTATCTCCCCGGCCTTCGGCCGCAAATATGGTCCAACGACCTGCCTCTTTCTCAGAGGTAAAAACTTTGAAAACACCAACGGTCATCGACAAGGAGAATGCGACCTCAGCCACTGCTAAAGGTGCTGCTGCCGCCAGCAAACGCCCCAATTCTTCTGATTTAATATCATTCAGTCCCCCAAAGCATCCCGTTGCCACCAAATCTGCGACTTCTGCCCCCTCCATTTCCCTGAGCACCTTCAGTTCCTCCACCTACTTAGATTACGGGGCCCCGGCAACTGATGACGACGACTCTCACCCTATTTCAATTACTGTTGGCGAGTCTCGCACCCAGTCTTTCACGATATCTAACTCCGCGGACGTGTTGAAGACTATCACGCTGACAAAATCACCGAAGGCTGTGAAGGGCTTTGCACTGACGTTCAAGGATTCTGAAGGTTTGGAGCTTCCTTCCGGCAGCACCGAGAACCTCGCAGTGGATGCCCCTCCTCACTCTACTATTACTGTTTCTGTTACTTGGACCCCGAATGACGAATTCGGGACGAAGGGGGTCAGAGAGGTTTTCCTTTTCAAGTTTGTGTCACCCTCTAGTCCGACTTCGGGAGGGGGTAGGATTCAACTCACAGTGAGTGGGAAAGCTCGCGAGTCCGTCAATAATGGAGTGAAACAGAAGGTGAGGTCATAAATTGTCGTTAAAGTGTATCTTCAACGAGTCACGACTAACCCACTCTCTTCCCTGACCCTCTTCCACCCCTCCCCACCGCCACCCCATTCCATCCAAACACGCACCCCAACGTAGAAATCTTTGCCCCCACCTCCACCCGGTGTTCCATCGAAGAAGACGGCGGGACTCCGCGCCAAGTCTAAGTTTTCCGCTAGCGGCGCACTTGCCCCCCCACCACCTGCGACTGCGACTGCGACTGCGACTGCAATCCCCAATACCACCACCCCCTCCTCCCCGCACTCCTCTGCTCTCGCTCCCAGCGTACACTCTCCAAAAAGTCTTAAAATGCAGCCACCTATGTACAAACTCAACAAGACTCCGAAAGATTCGAAGATGTCTCGGCGCAAGTCGTCGCTCTCTCTTGCTGGGTCGAGTAGGCCGAGTTTGAGTAGGGGGAGGAAAAGCATCAGTACTAATCACCCCAAGACCTCCTCCTCGTCAACAGCAACTACACCGGGGCGTCGCAGGTCTGTTTCTCGCCGCCGCTCCCTCCCTGTTCATTCTGCGACCTCGAACTCCAACACCCATGTTGCCCCTGAGGAATCTGATTGGGCTAACAAGCAGCAGCAATCCTTCACGTCCTGGCTTAACTACGTCTTTATGCCTCGTGAAGAGGCAGACCAAGAGGAGGATTTGCAGCGATTTTTCGGCGAATCGTCTTCCTCAAGCCCAAAATCCAATAATTCAAAGTCCCAGGAGGACATCGACAGGACCGCGCTTCGATCGTTGATTATCCACCGACGTCAGGCACAGGCTAAGAAAGAGGGCGTAGCTGTCTTCCACTCTTCCGCCTTTACGACTGTTTCGACGGCCATCTCCTCCGCGGTGAGAGCTGATAAGCTGTCGGTCCGTACCGATCGGGATATGTACGCCGATTTGGGCCTCCGCGAGCAACTCACCAAGCTGATACTGTCTTACCAAGACGAGTGGCTGCGCCTGGGTCTTGAGACAATTTTCGGGGAGAGCGTGAACAAGAACTACGAGCTCTACATTCTTGAGAAGCGGAAGGAGCGTGAAGAAGCCGACGCGAAGAAGCTCAACTCAACCACCATCTCCGCCGCCACCGCCGCGATTGCTGTGCCTCACACCCGCCCATCTCTCAAATCTACCACGTCAACACCGGCTGTCATGCTAAAAAAGTTCGTTGTTGACCGAGTCCTTGGGGACCCCGAGCTCTTGGCCAAGTACACCCGCGGGAAGTGCAAAGTGCCTTCTGGAAAATTCGAGCACATTTATAAGGAGGAGCTGCGCAAGTCTGCTTTGACTCGCGTTCTTACGTTGATCGCCTTCTTAGACACGGCGAAGCAGACCAATATTCTGGACAAGATCCCCTGCCTCTTTAAACGCCTAGGTGAAGTCAAGTCCTCGCGAGAATTCCTTAACAACATATGTACGGACTTTATGAAGGGAGAGGGGAATTTCGTTAAGCATCTTGAGAACATCGGAATGAAGGTCTCCTACAACCAAACTCTGATCGATGATTATGACTTTGCAGTGTCAGACCTCTCTGTTGACTTGCGCGATGGCGTTCGACTCTGCCGCATGACTGAGCTGCTCACTAATGACACCTCTTTCTCCCTCTCGAAGAACTGCCGTGTCCCCGCAATCTCTCGCCTCCAGAAAATTCACAACGTCAAGACCGCTTTCGAAGGTTTGTCAAAGGCGGGCGTATCCCTCGGCAACCTGAACGAACAGGATGTTGTCGATGGGAACAGGGCTGCGGTGTTGTCTCTCCTGTGGAGGACAATCGTGCACTTCAAGCTTTCCCAGCTGATCAATATCGACCAGCTCAAACTCGAGATAGAGTCCGTGCAGAAGTTTGCCAAGCGAAGAACGATTGTCGGCGTCACAGCCCCCTCGCCACCTTCTGCAGACCTTGAGTCCAACCCCAATGACCTTTCTGCACTTCTCTTGCTCTGGAGCAAGTCGGTTTGCAGCTGCTTTGGCCTCGAAATTGATGACTTCACCGCCTCTTTTGCGGATGGGCGGGCTCTCTGTCTCCTCATATCCTATTACCACCCAGGGATTCTCAAGCGCCACGAGATCAGTCCCACCACCAATTCCCTCCCCCCCAACCCCACCCCTGCAGCTGTGCACACGGCCGTCATGAACGAACAGCGAAACGTCATGCTCGCCAAAAAGCGCATGAGTGAATTAGGAGGTATTCCGGGTATGCTGGGCGATTTTGACAGCACGTCAATCCCTGAAGAAAAGTCGGTCATCACTTGCGTCGCTTACCTCTGCAGCAGGCTCATGGAGAGTAGCGCGGAGATTCAGGCAACGCTGACAATCCAGCGCGCTTGGCGCAAGAAGTTCGGACTCATCTGGTTGGATCAGAAGCGCGATTCTGCACTACTCATCTGGAATTTCTGGTTGTCTCGCAAGAGTGCCCGTATTCATAAAACCGCAAACGCCGTTAAAAAAATTGAGAACTTCGTCCTCCACGCGAAGAAGCGCCGTCAATCTGTCATCGACATGAGGAAGAAGCGAAATGAGTTCGTCCAAGCCGCGAAGATCATCAGCGGCTTTGCCCGAATCATCTTCGCCAAGGCCGCCGCCGCTGCCCTGAGAGCAGAGATGGAAGAGCAAATGATGATGAACCTTGCCGCTACCATGATCCAATCGGTCTGGCGAAAGTGTGTAGCTCAGGTAAACTTCGTGGTGGCTCAAATCTCGGTTATAAAGGCCCAGTCGGTTGCTCGCTGCTTTCTCGCCAGGAATATAGTCCGCACCCGTCTGTCTGCAGTCCTCACTCTCCAGTCGTTTGCCCGAATGACTCTTGTCCAGACAAACATCTGTATTATGAACTTCGCTGCCGCCGAGATCCAGAGAGTCTTCCGTGGGTTCCAGGCGCAGATCACATCAGCGATGAGATCGATCAGCGTGGTCAAGCTGCAGTGCTTTGCCCGACTCTGTTTGGCCCGCAAAACCCTTGCGACCTTATCTCGGACTCATGATAATCTGCTGTCCGCCACCATTACCATTCAGTCCCTTTTCCGTGGGTTTTTGGTCAGGACCGATTTAATGTACAAATCTTTCGCGGCCACCACAATCCAGACTGCTTGGCGGGGATTTTCTGCGGCAAGCGAGTTCCAGTTGGTCAAGATGGCTGCTACAATGATTTCGAACGCTTGGCGAATGAATCAGGCTAAGAAAGCACTCAGTTTGCTTGCTTCAGATCGCCGCGAACGGTATGTAGCAGCTGCTACGGTGGTGGCAAATGCTTGGAGGTCAAAACAAGCGCGACAGACCCTCCGCTCGCTGGTCGTGAACCGCGAGATTCAGCTTACAGCTGCCACCACACTGATCGCAAATGTGTGGAGGGCAAAACAAGCCAAAAGGGTTTTGAATTCGCTAATTAAAAGCCGTCACAAACAGCACGTAACCGCCGCCACCGCCATACAAAAATTGGCTCGGTCGGCCGCCGCAAAATCAATTCGATACAAGCTAGTTAAGCAGCGCTTTGCCCTGCTCAACTTCAACGCCACAAAAATCCAGTCACTCGCAAGAATCTATGCCGCGCGCAAGCATCTCGCCCAATTGGTTGACGCCCGGGCCTCCCTTTGTCTAAAGTCTGCTTCCGTCATCCAGACTAAGTGGCGTTCATTTGCTGTCAGGTCGAGCTACAAAATACAGCGCGTTTCGGCCGTTGTTATCCAATCTCATTGGCGCGCCTTTTCGGCACGAACTGCGTTTGAGAACTACATTGTCGCTCAGATGATCATTTCGCGCTTCGTTCGGAAGCAACGAAAGCAAAAGAAGCTAACGCAAGAGGCGAAGTTGGTAGTCAGCCAGATGAGAACCAACAGAAACAGTGCAACAACGATCAATACTTTCTTCCGATCTACTACGGCCCGTCGTAAGTTTGCTGCGATGAAAGCAAGCGCAACCAAGATCTCGTCACTGGCTCGCTCATTGTCTGCGCAGAAAAAGTTTAAAAGGGCTATCTTTGCCGCCATCACCCTCCAGTCCACGATGAGACGTAGGATTGTCACCAACCAGATCAAGAAACAATCCACTGCGGCCACAACAATCTGCAGTGTTGCTCGCATGAGGGCGGCTGTCCTCCAGCTTAAAGCTCTCAACCTCCGACGTCAAATGGCTTCGGCAACAACTATACAGTGCTTTGTGAGGATGGTTGCCGCTCGTACTGTAATGATGACATTGAAGAAACTCCTCCATCAAAAATTAATGGTCGAGGCAGCTGTCAAGCTACAAGCCGTCGTTAGAATGTTCTTTGCCAAGAGCGACTTCGAGCTCAAAGTCGTTGCGGCGATCATTTCCCAGCGCTGGTGGAGGTTGATGATCCACCGAAAACTTCAACGTCAGGTGGCAGTTGCGATCGTTCATGATCTCCGCCGCGAAAAGATGCACAAGTGTGCCACGATGTTACAAAGAGTCGCCAGAGGTCGCATTGTGAGGAACGATTTGGATTTCAAGCGATTTGCAGTGACAGAAATAGCGCGTGTGTGGAGGGGATCGATGGAAAATAAAATCTACGTTAAGAAAAAACAAATGGCGGTGGTGCTGCAGGCAGCCGTGAGAAGCTGGATTAGTGCAAGGTCATTCGCACAATTGTGCAAGTGCGGAATAGTCCTCCAGAGCGCGGTCAGGATGTTTCTCCTGAAATGTCGGTTCTCGACTATGAAGAAAAGCGTCACATTGATCGCATCGATCGCTCGTATGAGGGCCGCTAATATCGTCGCCGGGAAACTTCGTGATATCCGTGACAAGAATGCCGCGACTACCATCCAGAAACACTTCCGTGGACTTCTAGCGAGGGAACAGATTGCATTCCAGAACTTTGCGGCGCTTGCGATCCAGACTCAATTCCGCCGAGCAAGTGCACAAAGCAAGTACGCTGCGGTTTTGGTTTCATGTATCACTATCCAATCAACTGTCCGGGGAAGGCAGGCGCGCGAGTGGCTCGCCTTCTCTAGTTTTGCCGTCACCAAGATTCAGAGCATGGTTAGGGTTATTATGGCCAAAAAATTGTACCGAAAGCTCTTGGCAAATAAACACGCTTTTGAAGTCGACAAGCTCACCAAGAAGAATTGCGCCAAGATTATTCAACGACGAGCTCGCCGCAAACTCGAAGTTGAGAAAATTAAACGAAATGTCTCCATCATCAGCAGGAATGTGCGCGTCATGCTCGCCCGCATGCACGCAAATAAGATCAGGCGAGTTGTGCGATTCTGTCAGACGATGTGGCGCGGCTACAATGTCAGGCGGGGTCTGGGAAAGACAGAGAAGATCGCGAGCAGGCGTTGCGTTGCTGCCACACAAGAGGCCATCGCGCACCCCGAAATGAAGCTTGGGGTGCGAACCAACAAAGCTCTTAGCGTTCTGTTGAACAGCAAGAGACTGGCTGAGTGTATGAAGGCAATCACCACGCTAGAAACGAGCAGCCGCTTGAGTGAAGTCTGCTGCGTTCGATTTGTGGAGGCCGAAGCCCCTCGCGTGCTTTTCCAGCTTATTACGACTGTCAATCGTAGTTTGCCTCATCAAGAACTGCTGTTGGTGACGCTTATGACGCTTCGAAATGTAGCTAGTCGCGGGGCTCCGCTGGTAAACTCTGTGTGTGTCACATCCTACCTCGACGTTTTGCTGGATCAGCTCCAGAACTTCCGCGACAAGAAGAGTGTCTTCTTGTTGGCTGCAGACTTGGTTATTACCATTGTTTCGTCCGATGTTGGATGCAGGGAGTATTTAGCCGGAAGTAAGGAGCATGTGAAGAGACTCACAGGTATCGCAGCAATTAACAAGAGAAAGGTTGGGGGAACCAATGTGCTGAGGACTCGAGTAAGCGCGAATACCAGGCCCAACGTGAGCATGGTTGCCAAGATGGAGAGGAACAACAGCAACAAAACTAATAGTAATAGCAATGACAATGACAAAAAGAACGATCTCAAGGCCGTAAAGATCCTTGAGTGCTTGTTCGAGACCCTTGGTATCTAAGAAGGGGCTTTCGCGATGAACAAATACATTAACAAAAAGTGAAGTGTTTTATTTTGGTAAACCCCCCACACATCGTTTATTAGCATCCTCCACTCCCCCTTTTCCCCTCACTCTTCTAAAACTTATGTCTCCCACCTTGTCCGAAGCTATTGCTGGCTGGTTGCCCAAAACCGGTTCCACTTCCCATACCACCTCCCATACCGCCTCCCATACCGCCTCCCATCGCTCTCATTCCCATAGCTCCCAGTGCCCTCCCGCCGCCGCCACCAAACTGCGGCTTCCCAAACCCACCAGCTCCGCCGCCACCGCCAAACCCACCCATCGACGATCCTCCCATTGACGATCCTCCCATCGCAGAACCGCTCATGGGTCCACCTCCCATGGATCCACCTCCCATGGATCCACCTCCCATGGATCCACCTCCCATGGATCCACCTCCCATGGACGATGAAACCATGGAAGAGCCCCCAGTGTTGCTCCCCCCGAACTGGCTTGCCCCGAAAGCAGAATTTGACGAGAATGTGCTCGATCCGGGACCCCCCATTCCTCCAGTGGCGCTGCTACCGCCTGCGCCACCGCCACCATCTGATCCACCTACCCCTCCGGATAAACCAGGGCCATACCGAGCCAGGCGCGCGTAGCGACCTTCATCACCGCCGCCGACGCCCTTTCCGGGACTGCCACCCCCGCCGACACCACCGCCGATACCGCCCAATGAACTTCCCCCAACGTTCGTCCTTCTATTTCCCCCCATACCCATACCAGTGCTGAACTGACTCCCTCCGAACTCCCCACTGCTGCCAGCACCAACACCGCCGACACCAAGTGACATGTTACTTCCACCGTACGAGCTCAGCCCCCCTCCGACATTCGTACCCATACCCACGCCACCAGAGGTTGCGCTTGTATTGGCGGAAACACCGAAAGAAGGGTACGATTTGGGTGACCCCTTCTGTTTGAGAGGGGAATCCCGAATTTTCTTTGCTGGGCTTGTCGAACTAAGGTTTGTTGATCCCATGTGTTGCTGTTGCTGTTGCTGCTGCTGCTGCTGTTGCTGCTGCTGTTGTGGTTGCTGCTGCTGTCCTCCTCCCATCATTTGCTGCTGCTGTTGCTGCTGTTGCTGCTGTTCCTGTTCCCTCTTTTTCTGCTCCATTATCCGCTGGTTGTTCTCCTCCTGCTCTCTCCTCCTCCTGACCTCTTCCTGGTGGGCCTCCTCGGATCCGGGGGCTGCGTAACTGCTCGGAAGAGAAGAACCGGAGATTGGAAGAGGTGGGGGCAGCTGAGCATTTACTTGGAAGAAGGGATATTGAAGTGTTTGGGATGCGGAAGGCCTTAAAATAAAGTGACAAACGAACAGAAAAACGAATCATCATGAAAACACACGAGTGTTAGTGTGAGGACCCGGCATATTTGCAGACGAACGGTACGTTCAAGCGCTTACCGTTTGTTAGGATCGAAGGCCAGGAGATCGTTCATAAGGCTGATTGCCTCGGGGCTGGCGTTGGGAATTATAGTGCTCAGCGAGGTGGGTACAAACTGTGGGAAACGGAAATTCATCTGTGCAGCAAGCCTAATTGAGGAGCAAATGAGGTTAGCACAAATTCGGAATGCACATAGTTAGGCGGCGGCGTCAGGTCAGCAAAAGGGCGTCAGTCAGCACAAGAGCGTAAATGAAACGAGCACTCACTTGATCCCTTCAGGCCAAGATCTCATTGTGGGACTGCCCATGATTGAGCAGATCTTGTAGATTTGGTCTGCCTCACTGCTGCCAGGAAAGAGAGGACGCAACGTAAAAAGTTCTGCCATTATGCATCCGCAGGCAAAGGTATCAATAGGAGAGTTGTAGTATTGGGACCTGAGAAGGACTTCGGGGGCTCTGTACCACCGGGTTGAGACGTAGTCGGTGTAGGGAGGGCGGGAACGGACTTCACGAGCGAGACCGTAGTCAGCAACCTTGACAGTATCACCCTTGACCAGCATGTTCTCGGGCTTTATATCCCGATGAAAGAAGCCGTGCTGCGGAGAGAAATCGTTAGTTAATTCTTTCTATTCTGATTGTTACCTGGATTTTTTTTTCCGTAGCATAATTAAGCAAGCAAATCAGCAGAAAAGCTTTTCCCCACCTTGTGCATGAAAGCTAGACCCTGAAAAATTTGGTACATAATATTCCGGATCTTGCTCTCAGGAAAGTGACGTTCACGACGCTTCATAACCTCATACAGATTTGCCTCCATGTACTCAAAGACGAAGAAGAGCTCGTCATTCTCACGGATCACCTCCTTCAATTTGATTATGTTTGGGTGGTTGAGCTTCTTCAAGGACTTCACTTCTCGAAGCTGCATGCACTCCTCCCATGTGTAAAACTTCTTCTTCATCTGAGAAGCGAGAGAAAGGGGAGTGAATGATATGTGAGTAATTGTAAGCACGCCGCCACTGACTTTGACATACGCTGACATAGTCAATGTTGTCAAATTGAACACAATTGTGTCAATTTGTGCATTTTTTAGGTCTCCAGTCTAACTACTTCCGCACGCAAGCGGCACTGTACTCTTCCTCCAACCCCAATATTACCAATGTGTTCCAAATTCGCACCTTTTTTACTGCCACGACCTCCCCCGTCTGCCTGTTGACCGCTTTCAAAACCGAGCCATAGGTTCCGTCACCTAGCTGCTTGGTAACCTTATACCGGTTCATCGTAGGGAATACAAGGAATGTGTGGGCTGATGAGACCGATGAATGCGATCGATCACCACTGGTCAGCCGGAATTCAAATTTCTTTATTTTTTCGTTTTTACAACTAACTTTCAGGTTGTTTTATTCTCTTCTGTGTGATAATCCTCCGTTTAAAGTCCACTTTTGTGCAAAACCCTAGGGTCTGATTTCTCTTCCCGAGCCAGAGAATCTTTCTGATAACATCTGAAAGAACATAGCACATCGAAAACAAACTCCCTCCGCAGTCCAATGTCATCCCTAGAGGACTCCCTGCGAAGTGTGGCACGTCAGAACCAGACAGTTGCCAGTGAACTTGTAGATCTCCAAGCTGCGAACGAGTCTCTTCTCAATGAGAGGAACAAAAAGAAGAAGGCACTGCAGGAAAAGAGGGAAGAGAGGCTTGATAGTCAGGTGTGTGTTGTGTCTGTGATTTTTGTGTGCCGAAATGTGCACGGGTGCTCCTTTGCTAACAACGTTCTTTCTTACAGAGCTCAGGAAATCAACTCGAGTCTCGCCTGTCAAAACTCACTTTGGAGAATGAGAACTGCTCCCTCAGCTTGCGCAGTAGCCAAAGTGCTATCTCTGAAATGGAGTCTGAAATCGATAAAATTGAGGGGGAGGCGATGTTACGCATCAAGTCCTTTGCAGGCGATTATGTTTCTCTCTACCTGTCTTGTACACACTTTTCGATGCAGTCGTCCCTTAGGCTAGAGGTGCTAAGGGCCCAAGAAATAAAACTCTGCACTCTCAGTGGAGAATTGATGGCAAGTGAGGAGACTGAAAAAGAATTGATTTACGAAGCTGAAAAGAAAAGAGAGGAGTTGAAGAAGGGGGAGGACAATCTGGACGATTTGCTGGAAGAAATAACTGAAAGGAGTAGAAGGGTAAGGAAGTGTCTGACAAGGAGGGGTTCATTGAGGAGGATTGTCAGTAAGAGGAGAGAGAGACTGGCAGCAATGGAGGAGTGAGGATGTGGGCCTGCATATGTAATATGTAACAATGCGAATGAATTCATTTGGGCATCAATAGCATCCAGTACCAGTATATTCAATATCTGTTAATCCCTTTAGATATCCCTTCCGTCCTACCCTACCGCATGCCAAAAAGTGCGTTGCTGATTTGAGCCTTTAGCTCTTTGCTGTCACTGTGTTCTGGGAACAAATCCAAAGACTTTTTGACTGATCCATATGCGCCCTCTAAATTCCCTCTTTTGAAAGATAAAAGTGCAGCATTAAAGCAGGGCTCGAAATTCCAAGGCGCCAAAGTGTGGGCCGTTGCAAACATGGCGTGGGCGCTGTCCACATCATTTTTGCGGAGATCTAAAACTCCAAGATTGCAATAGCTCTCGGCATGATTTCGGTCAACGCTTACCGCAATTTTGAAAGCCTGGTAGGCCAAGCTCAAGTCCCCGATTCTTATAGCCACCTGTCCTATATTGAACCAAACGTCTGCCATGTTACTATCCTCGGCCATCCCAAGAGCCCTCTCAAAGCAGCTCAAGGCCATGTCATACTGACTGCTATCGAAACAACAAAGGCCGATGTTGTTCCAGAGCTCTGTTGTGCTCACCCCAATCTGTAGCAGCCTTCTGTAGTACCTCAAGCCAAGCTCAGGGGCATCCTCGTAGTAGTAATTTGCTGCTAAACATGCCATAGCCTCAACATTACTTGGATCCAGCCCCAAAACCTTCTTGTAAGCTTTGCTGGCGTTAACCGGATCGTTGAGCATATCATAAATTTGTGCAATTCCTAGTATGATCCTCGGCTCGTTGGGAAAGCCGGTTCCCGCCTTCATCATAAGATCCAGCGCAGTATTAGGAACGTCCAGCTTTAAATATACCTTGCACAAATCAAAATAGCAGCCCAGCATCTCCATGTTCTTCAGGCTTGATCTCAGCTGCTTTTCACTGTCACGATACAAACCAAGCTTATAGTAGCACTTGCCTAATCTACTCTTCCACCACCAAGACTCAAAATTGGCCCTCTCGGTAGCCTCCGCGCACAGCTCTAGCGCCCTGCGCGGGTTCACCTCAACATGGAGCAAATAGTCGGCCAGCGCCATGGCAAGTGCAGGTCTCCGGGCATACTTGCGCATGTCAAGCTTATCGACGTTGATGAATATCCCGTCAATCGAGGCCATACTAGCAGTTCCTAACCTGAGTTCTCTTCCGAGAGCCGTAGCGGCTCGCTTCGTACCGCTTCCATCGCCCCGGAATGCTTGGTCAACGCTCACCTGCCCGCTCATGGGCCTCCCGCTGTTAGTTGCTGGCCTGCTGAAGCCACTCATTGGCCGGCCAGAAGAAGAAACTGGCCGAACTGCCTGGTTTGTCCCCCCCCCCGTCTTAGGGTTCGACAGAGAGGTACCCGGACGGGGCATCGAGTTCACAGCATTGTCATCCAACAAGAGCTCCGCCACACCCTCCTCCTCCAGCTCAGCCTCATCCAAGTACTGGTCAGCCGTCAAGGCCCGAGTTTTAATGTACCACACCATTTGGTCTAGGAAGGGGAGAGAGGGGAGAGTGAGAAGAAGAAGGGGATGAGAAAAAAGAGAAAGAAGCAGGTGAGAGATTGAAAGAGGAGGGAGAGATACACAAAGCAAACGTACCAAGAGGATTTTGCACAAGTAACTCTCCACAATTTTCTATGCACTGCTTGTAGCGGTGCCGCCGGTATCTGCTCATGGCAAGCCAAGTTGGGTCAACGTCGACCATTTTCTTTGTGTTTTACACTTGGGGTTACTGAAGGAGAGGGGAGAGGGGATGGGCAGGAGGCAGGAGGGAGAGAATCAAATAAATGAGCACTTGATTCTGGGAGGCAGGGACCGGTTATCCACGCCGAAAAACTGCGGATTGGCTTGCGATAATGTAGAGTGGCGATCTGAAATTGGGGGAAAGTTTTGATTCTCAGCCTTTGTGATAAAATGGAGTGTCATCAGACATCAGACCGAGTCCGTTTTGAAGAGAATTTTATCCATAACTTACTTGTTTGACCAAAAAGAGAAAGACATTCAATCATGGCGATTCAGGGAACTAGTGCTCATTACTTTCTCGTAGCACTACTTTCTGTGCCTCTAATTACATTCATTGCGACTTATTCCATTTCTCTTGCCGTTGGTAGTATGAAATACCCCATGTTCTTTTTGTCAACATCGATCGAGGCTAAACCTGCGTCGTGCATTGGTACCTTTGGTCTGAGCTTCACCGCTCTTTGCAGCCCGCTGGTTGCTTTTATCAGGAAGAATTACATTGCTGACCAAATTGAAGCAGAATATGGAGAATCAGCAGAGAATGAAGAGAAGAAGAAGACTGCGATTCGGGTGAATGAAAAGGCGTTGAAAATGGCTATATGGGCGGGATTTGGCGGGCATGGTGTGGCCTCATTTCAGTCGGTGGTGGATGATTGCGGTGGAACCTATGGGATTGTAATTTCGCATCTCATTTTCGCTACCGTCTTCTTTGGTTGCGGGTCGTTTTATAGCTATTTCAGCCACAGGCTAGACTTGCTGTTGCCGAAAGTGGGGACGCAGCGAGAGCGTTTCCTTCGAAAGCTGTTCTGTTGGGGTACGTTCTTTCAGTTCTGCACGGTTTGCGTAGTATTTCCCACTATCATCCTCATTTGGGGTGGGGGAAGGCCGTTTCTAACTTTTGTGATAGCTCTCCTTGAGGTGTCTATGCTATGCACATTCATGTCCACCTACATTACATTCTACGGCGAGATGAAGCATCTTCATTTCCAGCTGCTGATAATGAACAAAGATCAGCGCTATTCTTTAAGCCAACGAGACCATTCAACGCAAATTGAATGTGGTGGTAACACTGGGCTTCAAAAAAGTACAATTGTTTGAGTTTGCAGCCGAAAATTTCCATAAAGCATTATTTTTTGTTGTGGTCCCAATTTTAGGAGATATCTACTCTCTTGCCATCTTGATGCTGTAGCTTACTTTTTTTGGCGGTACATCTCCTTGAACTTTTCGTAAGGCGGCATTATGGGTTTTTCTACGATGGGCACGGCCTCGTCCCTCCTTGTGTCAATTGGGTAGCTCTTGTCACTGTCTAGATATGCAACATCGACCCCAACACCAGTCGTCTGCAGTTTATGGCGAGTAGAAGAATTCAAATCTCCACAGCGCACGAATTTAACTGTAGCTTCCTCACCGTCATCATCCAGACCCGTACCACCCTTCAGTCCCCCAGCTCCTCCTCCCCCAAATCCTCCCTCTAATTCGACTCTACAACCCCCAAATCCCCTGCACACCACAAAACCCTCCACACTACTGTTCCTGCTGCTGACAGGCTTGGCCACGCAAACATCTGAGAACAGGAGCCTCATCTGACCAATGAGAAGCGAAATGTCACGACCCCGGAAAATTTTGGCCACAAAACTTCCTCCTGGCCGCAAAATCTTGGTTGTAATGTTGACGGCGGACAAAACAAGCTGCCCCTGGACATACTCGTCGATGTCATGCAGACCTGTCACGTCAGGAGCCCCATCAGAAATTACAATGTCAACCAAGTTGCCTTCAAAATGATCAATGACTCTTGTTGCAGTGGCAGGAGAAGTGATATCGCCTTGCATTATCTTCACTCCCTCTATCGGAGACATCTTCTGCAGATCAATAGCGACAACCTTCTCCTTTCCTTCTATCCTCTCTTCCCCCTCTTCATATACCACACCCCCCAGGACCTGACTCCAGCTGCCTGGAGCAGCACACAGGTCCACTGCTCTGGAAACTCCTCCTAGGAGGTCAAAAGTCGCGTCGAGATGGAGTAATTTGTAGGCGGAACGCGCCCGGTATCCAGAAGATTTGGCAAGGCGATAGAATATGTCACGCTTGTCTTTACTAAATTTTCCCATAACACCAGGCTGCTGTTGAGCAGGCTGCTGTTGAGAGGACGGTTTTGAAATTCTAAAAAGTTAGTTGAACGCAAGGTGACCTAACAAAGGTATTCGTGGATAAACCCCCTGACACAAAATTGGTAGCGGTTAAAGCTTCAGCAATAATCCATTTCCGTTGCAGTTACACTTCTACTCAAACATGAAACTTCACATCGCTGTCGCATTGGCACTCGTATCGTCGTCCACTGGCTTCGTCTCTCCCACAACAGGTGCCGGGACCATCAAACCATTTGGAACCACCTCTCTCAATGCTGAGACTACATCCGTCTCTCGAAATGCCAATTTCGACAAGTTGCAGGGTGGTTACCTCTTCCCTGAGATCGGCAGGCGTCGCAACGCCTATCTTGAAGAGAATCCTTCTGCTGATATCATCAGTTTGGGGATTGGTGACACCACTCAGCCCATCCCCCCCACTATTCTCAAGGGTTTGCAAGACGGGGTTGCCAAGCTTGGAACTCAAGATGGGTACACTGGGTACGGTGCCGAACAGGGTGCAGGGGATCTGAGGGCAGCAATTGCTGAAAATCTCTATGAAGGAAAGATCAGCGCCGATGAGGTGAGTGGGTGTTTTTTTGTTTTTGCTTACCACTACCGTTTATGATTGGCCTGTTGACTGGCGCTCCCGCCAGCGTTCAACTACCTGAAATTTGTCTGACGCCTTCCTTCCCCCCCCCCCCCCCCCAACGCGCACGCTACGTTTGTTTTGCGAAGGTTTTTGTCTCGGATGGTGCCAAGTGCGATATCATGAGGCTCCAGCAGATGTTTGGGAAAGATGTGACCACTGCTGTTCAAGATCCATCCTATCCCGTCTACGTAGACACAAGCGTAATGCTCGGGCAGACCGGGCTCATTAATAAAGAGACGAGGTGAGTACTTTCTTGATCTTTGACAACCCCTAATAATGATCACTTTTACATTTTCACTCACTCACTCCCTCACTCACTCACTCACTCACTCACTCAACTCCACCCCTTTCGATATCACTCGATAGCCAATACGACAATATTGTCTACATGCCTTGCAACGCTGTGAATAACTTCTTCCCTGACCTTGCCTCCCTCCCTCGGACGGATGTAGTCTACTTCTGTTCCCCAAACAACCCCACAGGCGTCGCCGCCTCCAAGTCCCAGCTCGAGGAGATCGTTCGTATCTGCAAGGAGCGGGGGAGTATCCTCGTGTTCGATGCCGCGTACGCGCCCTTCATCAGGTCAGAAGGTGTTCCGAAGAGCATTTTTGAAATTGAGGGTGCCGACGAGGTTGCCATTGAGGTGAACAGTTTCAGTAAATATGCTGGCTTCACCGGTGTCCGTCTTGGCTGGACTGTTATTCCGAGTAAGTTGAAGTTTGCCGATGGTAGCAGTGTCAAGACCGATTTCAACCGTGTGATGACCACGGCTTTCAACGGGGCCAGCAACATTGCGCAGAGCGGTGGCCTCGCCTGCTGCTCCCCTGGTGGACTCGAGGAGATCAAAACGCTAATCGACTATTATCTCGGGAATGCGGCGCTCCTCCGTGAGATGGCCGAGTCCCTCGGCTACAAGGTCTTTGGGGGAACTGACGCGCCATACATTTTCATGCAGCTACCGGAGGGGAAATCAAGCTGGGACATGTTCAGTGAGATCCTCGAAAAGGCACAGGTCGTCACAATTCCCGGAGCGGGGTTTGGACCGGGAGGTGAGGGATATCTGAGATTGAGTGCCTTCGCGCCGAGGGAGAAGATCATCGAAGCTTGCACACGTCTGAAGGAAGCGATGAAACAATAAGTACATTAATAACTTTTGAAGAGAAGGGCATTTGTTTTGCCAAAAGAGAAAACTTTCGGTTTTTGTCACACCAGTCAACCACACACACCCTCAGAGAATGCCCGACGCTGCCCTACGCATTCCTGAACTTGAGCAGCACACCGTTGCTCCCGAGCGCGAATCCTTTTCCGTCCTCAAAAAATTTGATGTTGTAGAGATTACCGGGTATGTTGTTGGCAGAGTTGTCAAAGACAAAGTTCTTGCCCCCGTCAGTGGACTTGTAAATGGTGTTGCTCCCCCCAACGGCCCATACCTCGTCTTTGTTCCTCCAGGCGACGTCGGTGATACCGTAGCCGCCAGTTTTGATGTTGGCCTCCACGAAGTCGGTGACCTCTGCCTCGCCACCGACCTTGCTGGAGCTAATGAGGAGCTTACCTCCGTTGAGGGTTGCCCAGACACCTTTTTCAATTTTCTGCTCGACGAAACCCATGTTTTGGATACGACGGGGAGTGCCGCGATTGTGAGGGATCCAGAAGTCGTCTCCGGGGCTCCAAGTTAAGAAAAAGTTACCTCGGGAAGAAACAGCCAAGTAAGAACCGGAGGAATCGCGCTGCTGGTTGATAATTGAACCGGTAAAGTAAGAAGCGCCAGATACACCTGAGGACGATATCCGATTTAGTGTCGCGTCGATCGTCTTTAATTATTCAGATTCGGATTCGTTTGAGAGAGTGCAGAGTGTGGGGGGTGTGGATTGTTAAAAAAATCCGGTGGATATGATGATGAAATATTTTTGGCCTGCTGACACTGACAAATCTGGCGGAAGTGTTTTTCTTTTTCTTTTTTTTTTTCCCAGTTTTCGCAAGCTGTGCCTTCACGATCCGAGCTATTCGTTATTACGCCATCAAACAATTTTGTCTCACCTCCTTAACTTGAGCCTTCCAGTTCCTACCCGCATTCTCAGTGGTGTACACAGCTCCTGCAGTGGTTGTCATCTCCGCTTTGTTAGGTCCAAGGGCAACCACACTGGCGGGGTCGCCGGGGAGCTTGGGACTGAGAGGTATCTTCTCCCAGGTCTTTCCAGCATCAGTAGTGTGAAGGAGAATCGGAGGACGACCCAAGACCCAACCCTCACCGTTCTTGAAGCTCACTTGTTGGAACCTGTAGGTTACCTCTTCCTCAGCATCCACACTGAGGAAAGTCCTCTCATTCCAGGTCTCCCCCCCGTCGTTCGTCTCCGCGAACGTACCCTTCGCCCCTACAAGATACCCATGGTCAGGCGTATCGAAGTCGACGTCAAACAGGGTGTCATCGAAGGGAACAGAGATTACCCTCCATTCCGAGGGACCAGAGGGACCGAAGATGCCGGCGGAGGCGGGGGATGGATCCAAGGAGAATCCCAGACCTGATATTCCAAGGGTAAGAGGGGCTAGGCTTAGAACGGAGCGTCGAGTCTGGGTGGATTTTTGGACAGTCCGGTATTTAGTATCCGATACAGTACAGGAAAATGAATCGTCAGATGCTGACGTGGGGACCGCATGAAAGGATCTGGGCAATGAGAAGGATTTTTGAGGAAGGTAGTATGAGGATATAAGGGGTAGAAGAAGGAGCAGGTTTTTCATATTGTTGGGTTAACTGTGAAAGCCAGGTTGAGGGTTGAGCTGGTAAGGGGCGTGTCGGTCGTGTCGGGGAGAGGGTGAGGGGAGAGAAAAGAAAAAAAAGGTAAAAAAATACCCATTTAAGATGAATTTTCTCTTCCACCAAGCAAACCCCGAAAAAGATGTCGGAACGGGATATTAGCCATGCTAGAGGATGAGTGTAGGCTGCCGAGAGGGTCGGACAAGAAGTGGGTGGGCAGACTCTATAAGCAGTACCTAAAGGCGGGGGAACCAGAAGAATCAGGAGAAGAATCAACGGCGGGGGGAAGATTTTC
>ERZ651776.2066-NODE-2066-length-22651-cov-12.347125_pt1 | contig 22651 bp, 5 predicted proteins | sample MGYA00514761_ERZ651776 | MGnify/ENA metagenome assembly ERZ651776 | reverse complement strand
GAAGTTCTCCTTTGATCTCCTCGAGCCTCATATCGGCTCCCTCCTTCTGGCGTTCCTATGTCTTACCTGACATGAGGCTAGCCGCCTTACCACCCTCCCGGCACGGCCTCCTCCCAAGGAATACTATCAAAGGATTTGAGAGGTATTGATTGATATGATAATTCATATCTTCTGCTTGATTATCAACGTGTTTGATTATCAGACGTACATACGAAAGACTATTATCAATGATTTGATAATCAAGGTGTTTGATGACATCATTTGATTATCACCGATACTTACACTTTTGACAACGTTAATTCTCAAAATAATTCATTCTCATTAACCATCTTTACTGAGGCCTTACTCTCAGCATCTCCCATTCTCTCCCCCGCCTCACTCACCCCGTCAACAACTGTTCGCTCTCCCGTGACACGGTAACCCCTTTACCCCTCACATGTGAGGGTAACCCTTTACCCCTCACCGGCAACATGGCCCACACTGACACATTACTCTTCATCTCTCTACACTCTGTCATGGACACCGATGAACTCGGTGTTTATTACAAAGCAACGGGAAAAGCCATTAAGGTGTCCGGAAACCTGATACAGGATGTATACGTAATCCAAAGTAGGTGAGGGGACCGGCGCGCAAACGCAACCGTGGCCGTATCCAAGTTTGTCGTTTCAAAAAAGAAGGAAGCTGTCAGGAAAGGGGTGCCTCTCTAACAATGGGGGGCAGGGAGCCCTTTCTGGAGCTTCAAGGTGTATGAGGGCGGGAAAATATATAAGTATGTACATAGAATAAACCAGCACACCTGGTGATACATATATAGAACAAGAAAGAAGGGGGGGTGCGCGTGAGAGTGCCCCGTCAAGGACGTGCCGAAAACTTTTTTACTCCAAACCCTAAGTCTGACTAAGACTCGAAGACAGTGACGACTCGGAGTGCCAGCGCTATGCCTCATGACTCCGGATATCCACTGACGACGACCAGGGAATACATTCATCTGATACCTATCAGTGTCGGTAAGTGGCGACGGGTAAGTAACCAGTGTGAATGGTCCCGGTCTGAGGATAGAGGAGGCGGTGGGAGGGAGGGTGAAGAAGGGCAGGACAAAAATGCAGGTAGAAATGATCGTAGGGACAGAGAAGATCCGGGGGGTGGAAGTGTCAGCTCACACCGGCACACAGGTAATTGTGACTCTCTGATAATCATTGATTATCAGGCCAAAATGACTTTGATTATCACTATCACGTGATATATAGAGTAATACCTTGAGATGATTATCACAATCAGTGATATGTGGAAAAATCAGCAAAAAATGCTTGATAATGATAATCAAATCAAACTATCAAGCTTGATAGTATTCCTTGTTGCCGCGACAGGTTACCCGCGTAACGGGGCCCCGGGACCGGGTTGAAGCTTTGTCACCAGGGCTACCAGAAATCAAAGAGAAATCTGGTATATGAAATCTGGTCCCAGTAGGGTAAATGCTCCCCTGGGGGACCTGTGATTTCAAGGTCCCGAAGGAACCTTTTCAGCTTCGGGGAAATTTTGTTTTTGGGTAGGGATGAAGCAGACTAATTGAGATCAGTCTCTATAATGAGACTCAAGGCCACTCGTTGGGCCGGGATGAAAAAAACGCCGGAGAATGGCGGGCGAAATGGCGCGATTTCGCAATGGCCAGCGCGCGCGCGATGCGCGCTGGCTTTCCGAAATTCGCGCACAGTGCGGGGCGTCTCGGGCGTTGCCGTTCCCAACCGACGTTGCCTCTTTGGAACAAAGAGCAGCGGCGTGTGTGGAGCGGGACGACGTTCGGGGCGGCCTGCCGGTAAGATTCGCCCGTGCCGCCAGCTACAGCTATGGCTGGCGGCGCCGCCCCGCCCTGAATGGCGGGAACGGAGCAGGCTCTGTGCGTGTCGGGCCCATCCCTTGGAGCCCGCTGCCGCGGCTAAACGCCAGAGAGTGTTGGCTATCCGACAGGGGTGTACACGCACCCAAGCTCTGTCTACCAGAGGCGGGCTGCTGTATGCAGCCCGGCTGCGAGCTGCACGCCCGGCTGTGGGCAGCCGCGTCGCTGCCGTGGGGCTTTCAACGCTGGGCCGCGCGAATTGACCCGCAACCCCCCCCGCGACACCGCGCGTATATCGCCCGCCTGCAACTACAGGGCCCGAGACGCTGCCGCTCGCGTGACGACGGCCACGCCAGCAACGTGGACACCTTCGCCATGTCCGGCAAAGCGTGGAGAACAGCCGCGGAGGCCAGTTTGCGAGCGGCCAGGGAAGCTGAGATGCCCGGGGTGCCTGCTGCTAGAGAGAAGGCTGCCGCAGAGGCGGAGAAGCAGCGGAAGGCAAATGTGCAAGCCCAAGAGAGGGAACAAAAGCAGATCGCCGTAGCTCGAGACGAGCGCGTCATCGAGCAGAGCCTACAGAGCCTGCAGCTGGCCCCGGGCAACGCACAGCAAGCCATGAAAAAAGCGAATGACCCGGCAACTCAGAAAAAATTGCGCGCGTGTGCTGGACAACTCGGACTGCCCATGAAAGGGTCTGACGTTGCTTTCGGTGCAGCAATGACAATCCTCTCGGCGCAAGCAGAAGGTGAGCACGTTCGCGAGAGGAATGTGCAAGCCCTGGAGATAGACAGGGCGACAGGGCTGGAATCGCCGACAACACTGCTCTTGGAACAGGCAGAACGGGGAGCGGCCAATGTCGGCCAGCTCAGGCAAAGCATGCAGCAAATCTACCCCGAAGTGCAAATCTTCGATTGCTGGAAACTTGGTGCAGACGGCAGCATGAGATACGACGCATCCATTCAGCTGGATGGCAAACCGTACAATGTACAAACCCCGATGTACCGTGCAGTATATTGCCTGCAAATCTCAAAATTGCCCGCCGCTCTCCTCACGGCTGTCAAGGCACGGGAATGCATCGAATTGATGAACATCCGATTCCAAGCGCACATAGTGCCGATCACGGGCGCAAACTGGGTATCAGTGACGGTCACCCAAGATACCAGGGTGCATCTACAGGCACTCATGATGCAGCTGGCCGCTCTATCCTGCTCAGGCATCGATGCTGAAGCGACCCTCCTCGGCCTTCTACGCCGCAGTGCGGAAAAGGGACCCGAGGTACAGGATGTGCATATGGACAGGGAACTCGTACCTGCTAAGCACATACAGTCCAAAGCTTATTACGGGACACCACCGGCGGTGCCTCTCCAAGCACCGCTGCCTGGCCAAGCACGGCCACAAGACCAGCGTTTTGCGACAGCAGCTCCTGGGGCATTTGGTGCGAGCAAGGGCGGTGCAGGCAGACTGGTGCTCATATCACCTGAAGTAGGGAAACTGCGACAGGACCCCATCAGCATCGAGTCCGCCACTGGGAAAATCGTCTTCATGCCTGACGCGCAGCCTATGCGCACAGAGACGGCTATGTACGGACTGGAGGCAGCGCGTAAGACGGCAGCGAAGCGAGCGGCAGCAGCGAGCAAAGCACCGGAGGTCTGGCTGCAGAGAGCCCTGGCAGCGGTGCACGAGGGCACACAGCAGAACACGGTCGCCTCGCCCGTACCCATTGGCCAACTCTCCTCACGCATGCACCCGCGCGCAGCCCAGCTGATTGAGGGGCTCATCACTTACTGGAAAGCACAGTGCGCACGTGAGAACAACGCCAGCTCTGCAAAACGGGCGAATGAGAACATAGAAGCCAAAATACGGGCGGCTAAGGCAGAAATTGATGGGCTCGACACATCGCTGGTGGGTGCTGAAATTAGCCTTCCAAAGATGATAACTGGCGTAGAATGGCGCCAAATCTTCAACATCCCGCAGGGCCTCGCCCCGGCAGCACGCTCTTTCGAGAATGGTTTCGAGGCGCTCTGTGATACTCTGCAGGAAACAGCGAAGCTCCATATTGCAGCTGCAGAGATGATTATCAACCAGCCAACACGAACTGGAGCACCGTGGCCGCAGGGCGTCAAAGGCGAGGGGCACTTGGCTGCGATGCTAGTCTGGAACTCAGAAGTCCAAGCCTTCAAGAGCGCCGCGGCCGAGGGGCACCAAACCTCCAACAAGGTCAAGATCATGGTAACAGCAAACGGACGTGAAGTCGAACTTACCGTGCGGTTTCACCAGAACAGCATCATGGAGGAACCCACTTCACCTGCGCAGGCAATGGTTGAGCGCGCAATCTTGGACAAGCTGGCGAAAGGTGGTGTGATTTTCGTGCCTACCACGATGCAGGATGGAACCACAAACAATCTGGAGGGAGCAGTCTCCGAGTGCCCAGCGTTGGCAGATAAGGCTGAAATGACACATGATATTCGAGCAGACAACTTCGTCCCGGGCGCTGAATATGACAAGATACTGATGCCGACCATGCGCAGGCTGATCGACAAGGACACGATTGCCCCCGTCATCAGCTCTAGCAGCGACAGGCAACTGACAATGGCCTACATGCTGTCAGATTACGCGAAAGCGGTTCAAACTGCAGGCATGGACTGGTCAGCGATACGTCATGGCACCAACATTCAGGAACAGGTGCGCAGCCTGCTTCAGCCGAGCTTTGTAGCAGAATTGACACGCAAAGCAGCAACAGGCCTATGGACGACAAAGGAGTTGGTGTCCCAAGGCTACCAACTGGCAGAGGCAGGGGCAGGTGAGCCCCCGGACATGGCTGTCGACATTCTCCCCATAAACAACAGCCTAGCGAACATGTCACACCCGTTCGCACGTGATGGCACAGCGGTCGAAATTATGGCCCAGCTGGCCCCACACCAGATGATCGTGCTTGAAATGCCGCAAGCTGCTCTAATTCTGATGCGCCCAAGTCAAGACGACTTAATCGCGATGCTACAAGACGACGAGACAACCTTGGTAACAACTGGCGGGAAAATCAGATATGAGACCATTAAGCCGTCAGTCGAGCTCGTAACGAAAGTCAGCGAGGAGATCGTCAAAGGGTTGCGTGCTAGAGAGGTGCCCTTCTTTTGGCTTCTCGCAGCCCCAGATGCAACAGCGGGACGGATCAACATTGAGGACTGCCAAGCCCGCTACCAGAACTGCTCGGTCGAAAGCATTGGCCCAACGGCTTCAGAGATCCTGCTCGACAACATATGGAGCTCCAAGGGGCCAATCTGGAGTGCAGCAGTGAAAGCTTTGGACCAAGCTGGAACGCTCCAAGTCTTCCCGGTCAGCCCATCCAAGCACGGACGCAAAGGCATGATTGCAGTCGGCCAACAGGACGGCAAGCCGGTAAGCGATAGGTACGGTGAGGACCTAGAGGAGGAACTGATCGACATTCAGGTCGGCGACAACGAGACGCTCGCAGCAAAGCTGTCCTCCCGCGATTTCCTAATGTTGAAAAGAGACATACGCCAGGCCCTGCAACAACCACAAGTGTTGCTAGGCGCCAACGTGCAGGCGGGCAGCACGCTAATGGTAGACGACAAGCCATTCGAGCAGCCAGGTCAGCGGGTCCCTCACAACCTCGATCTAATGTACCAGCTAGGGCGCGTCAAAGAGCAAGACCGCCAAGACATACTCAAGGCACTGGGGCAGCTCTGGGCGCTGCGAAATCCGCCGTGTTCGGTGCTCCAATGCATGCAGAGTATCTTGCTGGTGCCCCCAAATCACCAACTCCTCGAGATACCACACATCATCCAGCGTGCACTAACGTGGAACCCGAGAGAGCACGAGTTAAACAGCCTCTACGACGCAGCAGTCTTGCAGGAACCGCTGCAGCAGGTCGCAGCAGGCGACGACGCGGAAGAACACGCAATGCCGGTGGAGGGTGTTTTCAATGACATGCTCAAAAAGCTCCAGACCATGAAGCGGGACCGCTCGAAAGAGGGCAGTGAGATGGACCGTTCGAATGCGGACAGTGGGCTTCTGGCAATTAAGTCTGCAACGGCCAGCGAGGCTTTCAGCGAGCACTTTGGAGCCGAAAATGCCATCCGCGACGACGGCAGAGAGTGGGCAATCCCAGCAGGGTCCGAGAACTCCATTACCTACACTCTTGAACTGGATGAGCCGAAGGAGATTCTGGGACTCGGACTTGCGCACCGCGTCGAACCGCGGTGGAAATTTTTCAAGCAATGCTATGTTCAAATGCCAGAACGGCGCGCCTCAGAAAACAAATTGACTTTCACGGAGAGCCGAGAGGTGCAGATTGCCATGCTACGGGTGCCGTTTATAAGCAGCAGAGTGGAGATCAAATTTCCCTCAGACCAGATCTCTACAGGCGAAGGTACGCCGGGACTACGGGGGATCATGCTGATTGGGTGTGATCCAGCTGAAGACGGCGGAAAGAAACGGCGCACATGAGCGCTAAACACCAACAGTGCACAGGTAGAGGGTGTGTGACCTGTGCACAAAGAGCAGAGAGCTCAGCAAAATTAAGCCCCTCAACTTCACTCAGGAATGACGGATGTGCGGCGTGTGATAACAGAGCGCATCCTGAAATGAACAAGGAAGAGGGGCAGGTGAATTCGCCAATTCACCAGCTTACATCAAATCATGCCGGAGGCTATCTTGCCTCGAATACGAATGCCAATAACAATTATAATCATGTCATATCTAATGTTGTAACTACCACCGAGGTCACAATGCAAGCTCAGAGGCCGGTGTCACAGAGAGCCAGACGCCCTGTCAACAGGTACGCCGATGGTGCTGCAGCTGCGTCGTTGTGCGATGTCAGACGCGGGCTGGACTTTGTTTGCGATGGGGAATGCGAATGCAGCAACAGTGTACCTAAGACGCACAATGAGCGAGTGACGAATATCAGAGGGTTGGATGTCGATCCGAACTCGTGGGGCGTGGTGGCCCGACGCGTGCTTGCGCAGGGAGAGATCGCCACAGTCTTTGGGGACACTTCGTTTGTGCACGTGGACACCAGAGAAGGACGGGAATTTGACACTCTCCACAAACGTCTAGCGTCAGACAACAAACCACTTCAATACTCATTCCAATACCATCTTGCAGGCGACAGCACGGGAAAGTATTGGGCCATCCCCGGAGACGATCGGGCAGTCGTGTGCGAGCAGCAAGCAATCACACGGCAGCTTCGTACAGCTCTAGGGGCGACAGGAGGGCCGGGAATTGGGCAACTGATCAATCATACGTGCTGCCAAGTCCACTGCAATGCCGAACTCATCTTGACGAAGGCAGTCCAAGGCGACCCGCAAAGTTCTCAAGCGCGAGAACGATTGGTGCTGGCAGTACGTACCAAAAAGCAAGTGGCGAAAGGAGAGACCCTACTGATACACTATAACCCACGACAAGGAATACAGTCATGGGCAGGTGTTTTCAAATGCAGGTGCTGCAGATGCCGAGGAATCTGCGGCGCAGACAGCGTTGGTGCGGCGGAGCAAGCCGGGTCCATGAATCGTGAACAGGCTTTCGCAAATGTGGTAGCAAGGACAGAGAGCGTCACAGGAATGAAGACCAGTTCACACCTCGAGTTGCATGATTGTGTCCGGATCCCAGGTGCACCCTTGCTCCACAGCAATGTGATCAAGCTGCACCAAGACCGTGCCCAAGTTCGCAGCTTCTGCGAGCAAACGAAGAAGTCGACAACAAAATTCCTTCCTAAAACGAGCCTGGTGAAAGAGCACGCATCACGATACTGGACGGCGGCCGCCGCATACCTGAGCGAAAAGAACATAGCGAAAGTGTGGGGCGGCCCAGAAGGGTGCCGACCAGAAGGAAGGTGGCTTGGCAGCCAGACGGTGGACGCCGCATGCAGATGGGCGCTCTTCGGCGATACAGTGCAAGACGGCCTGCCGCCCCCCTCCACCAAGAACTGGTACGTGCCGACCGACGTGTTTGTTGAGCTGAGACAGTACGGCGCAATGTGGGGCAACGAAAACTCACTCCTTCACGATGCGCTCGAAAGCCTAACGGGTATCTCAGGCTTAGAGTGGAACGTGGTGACAGAGGCCGAAGCAGCAAGAGGATGCGAGCTCCAGATCCCGGAGCTACAAACTGCACTGCGAGGGAGAAACTCTCTCTCCCCAGAGGAATGGCGATCGCTGAAGATCAGTGGCTTACAGCCCATACATTTTGTGCGTGCGGGAGGGCGCGTACTCAAGCCGACGGAGAGAGTGCGATCACATGTCACCAAGTGGTTAGATAGCAACAAGGTGCCGATGGATCTGAACACATTCGAGAACCTCTTCGTCGTATGTAACCCTGGAATCCATTATTTCACGCTACACTTTCAGCCACGTGTCGCATCGATCAGCATCTGCGATGCACTTGCGCAAGCTACGACAACAGAACACGCCCGTGCCTTCATCCTGACGTGGGCCATCTTGCTTGCCTCCGCCCGACAGCAAGACTCAATCTGGGACTCGGAACCAGTGCTACAGCTCAGCACGCGGGCAATCCTACGGACCTTCAAGCACCTGCTCCTGCGCCGGGCACCGCACCAAACAGATAATGAGCCTCTCACTGCAGCGGAGACAAGCAACCTGCGGCGCATGGGCATTCTAGTCACTGATGATGAGCAGCAAACTGCAGAGCAATGGATGTGGAAGGGTGCTGTGCAATTCCCGCAGCAAGGCAACGGCGATGACTGCGGCCTGACAGCCATTGCAGCTGTACTGTACAAGTCGCGCAGCTGGACAGTGCCCTCATTAGGGGTTCCACAGGTAAAGCGCTTCCGGAGATGGCTTGTACAGGCCATCCTAAGAGACAGCCCACGGTACGTGAAAGTTCCGTGCGGACGATGTGGGAGCACCGATCTACGAGCAGATAGCAGCGCCTTCAATTGCCGCGACATTGTCAAGTGCGACGAACGGCGCACAGATGGTCTGGAGATTATCGAACAAGATGATCGAACAAGCCAAAGCGTAGCCACGAACGACAACAGGCAATCCGAGCAGGAGCGCAAGCGTAAACACTTACCCGACTCAAGTAAGGCTCGCGGCGATCCGCCCGGCACCGGCCCAGATCAACACCAACGACTCTCCTCGGGCGAGGTCAAGAAGCTAGGGACATTGCACCAGCGATCAGATGGGCCGCCGCTCGCAGAAAGTGAAGGCAAGATGGAGGCGACGCGCAGGCAAATGCCGGAAACATATGCCAAGTCAGCCAAGACGCAGCCAGCACAACTGAACACCAAGAGTGATCATCCACTAAGTAATGCAGCAAGGCCTGACATGAGCGATGATGCAAAGCCATATGCAGAACCAATTGTCGCGTCCAGCCCCCCACCCGCCCCAGGCCCAACGACAACCGGCAGCATGGAAAGAGCCAGAGACAAGACAAATGCGCCTGCCCTCACCACCTCGTCACCAACCAGTAACGGGAATCAGAGCACAGGCACACGGAACAAGGTCCAGCAAAAGCTAACAGGGTTGTGGCCACAGGTCAATGGGGCGGCTGGCGAAGACCATCGTGCTGCCGAAGGGCATCAAGTTCCACGAGTACATGCACTCTCTAGCAAGGAACGCTCGAAACAAGGTAACAGCGTCACCAAGAACACATGGCCGCAATCCACTCTGCGACAGCCCGGCCCGTCAGATGCAACTCAGGCCATCCTACATTCCGCAACACTATGCATGCAATGCTCGAAAATCATTACTGTGAGGAGCAAGCAAGCCACGTGTGTAAGATGCCGAGCCGCCCATTACTGCTCAGAAGTATGCAAAAGACGTCACTGGTCGAAACACTGGCCCTCTTGCGCCACGAATGCCGAATGGTGCCCGAAATGCGGCACGACGCTCGAAAATCATGCAGAAGACAGTGAAAAGTGCTCACGGTGCCAGTATGCAGCATACTGCTCTCAAGCGTGCTTGAATGCGGACCACGCCATACATACGCTCCAATGCCCTCTTCACTCGGACCCAGCACAAGAGCAAGCCCACCAACAGGCGCCACAGCTGTTTTCGACCGTCCCGATTCTGCCACAGCCGGCTGGCATGAGGCGCACCAACGGTGCCCTAATTGATAACGCGGCAACCATTGAAGAGATCAAAATGTCAAGACGGAGGCAAGGCTCGTCAACAGATCAGAGACCCGGAGACAAAGCACTAGGCGTACGACGATGCGAGGACGCTCGCGACGCGCTGGTCCAGTGTTACAAAGCTTTCGGCACCACAAAAGAACAGCCACCCTCGAGCTACCTGGTCAAGATGATCACTAAGGCTCTACATGACTTGGGAGCGGATAAAGAGCAGAAGTGCACCAGTGAAGAGTGGGATACCAACGTCAAACGATGTACTAGCGCAGCTATCTCCCTTGCTACTCTCCTTGGCAAAGAGCGAGGACAGCGGCTATGGAACAAAAGTGTGCAAGGGCACGCCCAAGTGCGAATCTGTTTCCAAGGCATCAGAGCAGCAGGCCGGCAAGAAGCGCAAGACATGCTGCAAACGGCCGGCATACAAGCTACAGCGGCTGAATGGGTGAGAGCAGGTGTGTCCGTCCGACGACGGCGAAGGGAAGCTCCGCCCACAGTGTCACTTACAGTGTGTGTGCAACCGAATGAGCAACTGCGACAAATCCTGCAAGGCCAAGTGTGTGTCGGTCGAGAACCAATAGCGACGTGCGTGATTCGTGAGGACGACCAGTATCACGGTTACACAACACTCGCCCGACACCAAGACACCGACAGCTGCCGACTCAAACTTTGGTCCAAGCTAACCACGCTCCTCGACATCCCCGAAGTGTATGCCCGCGAGCTCATCCTCCTGAGCATCATGGTCAAACACCCAGAGTTCGAACCCCTAGACATGCTGATCGGCTCTCCGGAACATCCATGCGCATTAGCAGAGGCATGGCACACCAACGGCCAGAGCAGTGAGCCAATCCTCATTGCTGGAAATTGTGCATCGGTGACCTTGGGTAACGCGTTTGCAACTCAAGAGGCATGGGGAATTGCAGGCAAAACGGTATTCGAAAACAGCGACCCACAAGGGGCTCACAACTGCATTCCCAGAGGAGCCAGAGCGGAACGCCCATGCGAGAGCATCTCAGTTGGACTGTGTCACAGTCGGGACGCGATTACCGCTTGGCAAGCCGTTCAATCCGTGGTCTCCCAAGAAGGTGTTCAGCTAGCCCACAAGCTGGCAGAAGCGATACCCGAATGGTGGTCAGACTGCGTGGTACCTATGAAGTGGGAGACCTCGGAGCAGGGAAGCAGAAGAGAACGCGACTGCGCGCTCTGCATCCGATTCATGCAGCGCGATGGTGATCAGGCCCAGTCAGCGCCACAGCAGACGACGAGGCAGATTGAACTCAGGTTCATGGAAATCGCTAACCTCATCCGCGAACAATGTTTCCCCGACAACCCAGTGTTTGAAACCGGAGATATCAGATACCAAGGTTTCACTGATAACTCCGGGGGGGTCAGAGGAATGGTAACATTCAGGCGGCGCAACGAGCCCACGTTCAACATTGATATCCTCTTAGGGTGCATCCTAGGTTTGCACCTTGGTAATGACATCAAAGCGGGACGTGGCAGAACCTACAAGTGGTGCCCTCTTCAAGACGAATACGGCACAACGTCAGTCAGGATCACATCGATATCAAGAGCGTGCGACTTCTGGACCAAGCATCGGATGCAAATCAAGTTTGGACAGCAAACCCGAGGGCAGGAATGGTGGACTATCAACAACCCCAAGCAGAAACTGGTTAGGTACATGCTCAAGGCCTTGCAACAGAAACCAGAATCCGGTGCCATTCTTGCGCATCTCAAGCTGCCAGGGTGGCAGAGTGCGCCAAGAATGTTCCAGCGGATGTCACGACAGCAGCAGGATCAACAATGCGATGCTAGCGCCCAAGAGACGCAGTGCGAGAGCAACAAAGAGGTCGCACCGTCTGAACCTGTCAAGACTCAGGACGAGACCAAGGATACTGATGTGAAAAGCTGCCCGGCATGGTGGAGCTCATCTACGCATGAGAGGTCGCAGACGGACCGTTACATGACGTCGGACTGCGGTGACGTATGGTCCAAAAAGGTAACCGGCTGGAAAAGCATGAAGCGTCAGTACAGCCTACTGGGGGGCGACAAACCAGGAGCCAACGCCGTAGACCCGAACAACAACGTCAGCAAACTCAAACACGCAACGAGTCGGTATTGGGGACTGTGGGCGAGTTCAGCGCAATTGATCAGTGAGTTCTGGTCCACTGGTACGGCAGAACGTCAGCACTTCCTGCAGCAACTGCGCGAGCAAGGGAAAATAGGACTAGCCAACAAAGGAGAGGATGCGGCCTCCAAAGAAGATGTGGCATGGTGGTTACAATGGTTGGAATGGGAAAGTCTCTGGGGTAGTGACCAGGAGTACAACGAAGTGATCACATGGAACATCGGCCCAACTAGCGTAGACCTGGCCATGCGCCAGATCAAAGAAACGCTACGTAAAAGGGCGTCAGTTGTCATGCTCCAGGAAGTTTCGTTTCATCCGGGGGACCGAAGGCGAATCAAAAAGCAACTGCAGGAACTAGGTCCGGATTACTGGTGCACCATGGAAATGAGCCACCGGCAACGAACCAATGAAGGGCGACAGGACACGGACCACTCAGACCGCAACTGGAGGGCGGGATGGGTGTTTGCTGTCGTCACGTACCTCCACAAGGACGTCTTCAAACAGCCCATACGCCTCGAATGGAAGGGAACATACACACGACGAGAGCTAGCGCACATGCTTCAGGGTCGGGTTCTTTGCTTATGGGCCCCGATGCAGTCAGGACCACCCATGCTAATATTCAACATTCACCAAGCAGGAGCAGGACACGCCGAGCTGCATCTACGCGTGTGGCTAGCACTGCAAGCTATGCGTGCGAAATACCCAGACGCCAAGGGTATCATCGGAGGAGACTTCAATGCCAACGCCAATGGAGCCAGGGTAGGGTATACCAAGTCCAACGACAAACAGATGCGGATGGTTGACGAGCAACTCTTGAGCTTCGTGCAAGCGATCAGAGGACAGCTGGTCTCCCCACAAGCGCCATCCCGCATCGAGGAGTCCTCAGACAAGGCAGCCAGGCTGGATCACGTGATTGGCCTTGATGTAGAATTCACCAGAGACACAGGCTCAGTCGCCTGGGTAGGATCCCCACACCAAGATCACGCTAGGGTGGCGTACTCGGTCAAGATCGGCAGACCACGAGAAAAGTCTGCTGATCCTGCCGCTGCTGACGAAGTCAGCCGACGTTTCTCCCTACATCAATGGCAAGGCATCAGCCACATCATCGACCCCGCCCTCCAGCAGCAGGCGCGGCAAATTCTGACTGAGGTACTACAACTTCAACACGATATCGACCAGGCCCGAAAGGACATGCTCAAAGCGAGGCAGAAAGCCGCCGAGACAGCCATCCCCGTAACGACGACGAACCAGCAGCCACGTCTCCCCTTTCGCAGTAAGGAGCAGCAGTACCTGCTACGCAAGAGGTACAGACTGGAGACAGCACTGAGAGAAGTCAAGGCAGACACAGGCCTCTCCCAAGTGCAGAATCTATGTCTACATGAACTCGGGCTGGTGTCTCAGCTAAGGCCCACTCTACTTGATCGGGTCACCATAGCGCGATCGGACCAGTGGAAGACGCTTCTCACAGCTGAAATTCAGGAATGTAAGAACCAGCTGAATCGCATCACGATGAAACAGGTTCGGAAATGCGAATGGCAAGCCAGCCGACAGGAGGCCAAGGCTTACCTCGAGGAGAAAAGAGGCCCAAGCAAGTTCATGGGCAAAGGACAGTCTACCGAGCGTCCCGAGAGGCTAAAGTTGGAAGCGCCCAAAGGCATTCTGTGGGCCTACAACCGCTGCCCAGAGACGGAAACTGGACTGCTCCAAAAGCTCCGAACTCGAATGCCCACGGCATCGATTCAACACTCTCAAGGGAAAGATGTGGCCGTCATCACGGTCAGCATAAAAGGACCAGAGCGCGAGAACGCAGAGGCACTACTCCAACGAGCTCAACGCTGTTGGAGATGGCAGGCAGCAACTCGTGAACCAATGAAGCTCCTCGAGATCATCCGTAATCTAGTCGTGCGGCAGGCTAAGCATCAGACCAAAGACTTTCAAGCAGAGGCAGTAATCCAAGAGGCGGTGGAAATCATGTGGGACTCCAAAGGCTACAATAACGGCGACAGATTCATGGAAATAGGCAATGCCGGAGCCTATCACCGGCAGGAACGGAGTTGGTGGGCTCAAGGCTCAGGCAGCGCACAAACAATGAGACGATGGCGTCAGTGCATCCAGAACTGTCACGACGAACCCCAAGCGTCGATGCCAGCGACAGTGAAGATTTCAAATTCTGAAATACAGCTACACCTCAAGGACCACAACCTTTCTTTCAGTACCAAGATCTATGCAGCAAACGAAGCGGTCGAACCTCCAGTAAGCACGACGGCGCACCCTGCCCGAGAGCACGATTTGCCACCCGAGCACAGCACGGTACAACGAGAGACAGGCTATTTCACAACCAGCTGCCCAGTATCTAGCTTTGTCACATGGCAGACCAGTAATAATGATATGCAAATCATTGCTGCCCGCACAAGAAACCTGCTCGAGTGGAAGGAACTGGCAGAAATCTCGCGAGATTTTGAAACAGAGACAAACTCCAGAATGCTGCGGAAAGTAATTCTCGAAACGGGCCCATGGTGTGGCCCGGAACTAACTGTAGCATGGGAACAATACATGCAAACGGAGGGTCTGAGCCCCCATGTTCACTGTCAATACTGTGAAAGCGAGACAAAGCCACTGGTAGTGGTGACGCCGGTCAAGGGCAAGCAGAGAAGGAAAACAACTTGCTTCTGCACCGACTGCTGGCAGTTTACTTGCAAACACACCGGTCGCGACAAAGTGACCGACATGAGCTTTTTAAAGAACATGGATGTAACAACAGGCAAACTGCTCAAAGCGCTCCCGTACGCTGAAGAGGAGCACCCAAGGCGCATTCGAGGAGCTGTCACTGATCACGAGTTCGACCAATTCAGACGAGATCGTCTGAAAATGCGAAAAGCAGGCGGCCCAGACGGCTACACCAACGAGATGATTAGAGTACTCACCCAAGAGGAACTCGATGTGCTCAGAGAGTGGGCGGACAGAGTTCTACGAGACGCCCAAGGGGCGGAAATTCTCACAGAAGAAGTCCTCAACGGTACGGTAAGCCTGCTTCACAAAGGAGGAGACACAAATGACAGGCCAAGTGACTGGAGACCGATAGTGCTGCTGAACACATGTATGCAGCTCGTGTATCATGTCATCAACTGCAGGCTCACTGAAATCACTGAGAAAGAGAACCTGATAGCGCCAGGGCAAGCTGGTGGCAGACAGGGCCGAGGAGTCGATGTCAACCAAGCTAAGATGGATTGGCTCACTCAGGAAGCGCACAGACTTCAACAGCGCTTCTTCAGAATCGACATTGACTTCAAGAATGCCTTCAACAGCATGAGCCAAAGCGCGCTTTGGGCTATAATGCGAGCGTACAACATCCCAGATGTTGATTTGCTCGAAGCAATATACAAAAAAACCTCAGTGCGCATGCACCCGAACGACGAATCGTGCGCTACGATCACTTTCGACACAGGGGTCGCCCAAGGCAGTGCGCTGTCTCCGAGACTCTTCATCATATTCATGAATGCACTCTTGGACCACCTCACGCAAACGGGCAAGGCGTTCAACATCAGCCACGGAGTAGTCGGCACCGACCAATTCAACAATGTTGCTTTCATGGACGATGCTTCCGTGCTGGCGCAGGACACCCCAGGAGCGAACATCCTTCTTCAAGCCATACGACAATTTCAGGACTGGAGTGGAATGCAAGTCAACATGAGCAAGACATTCGTAGTTGACATCAATGGCACGTGCGAAGAAGTACCCCCTCCGCAGCTCGTTTATGGTGACACACCAGTCAAAGTTCTCAAAAGCGAGAGTAGCTACAGATATCTAGGATTTTGGTCGAAGGCAAACGGTGACATGCAAGCTACCAAAGACAGGGTCGTGGCAAAGACCAAGGAAGCGGTCGCAACCTTACTTCACCACCCGTTGGACGCCAAGGTGGCAAGAGAGCTGTTTTTAAGTACTGCAGGCAGTGTCTTCCGCTTCTCAGCTGCCCAAGTCCCCTGGACCACAGGCGAGCTGGACAAATTACTATCTCTGTGGACACAGGCATACAAACGAGCGGAGAGCCTCCCAGATGGCACTGCATCAGACATCTATGTTTTCCCCAAGAAATGGGGAAGCAAGGAGCTACTTACCCCCTATTGCGTCCTCGCACAAGAACTCTGCAACCACATACAGAGATGCCTAAAGCATGACGATGTATTGAGAGCCATCACTTGTGCTGAACTGCAGAAGGCCAAAGACGAATGGATGTGTGCCTCATTCTCGGATCTCTATGATGAGATGGAACTGTGGACGTGGAATAGAGTAAGGCACAACAAATGGGCGCGGACAGCAAAAGCATGCAATCAGATAGGCGTTAGGCCGACGTGGCACATTGATGCAGCTGACGCCAACTCAGAGAAGATCAGTTGGGCGTCCGCCACCAGGTCCCTACGGAAATTGAAGCAAAGGATCATGGCTGTAGGAGGCAAGAGAGCGACACCTCAACACGAGACGTGGCGTCTCGACGATGCGTCTCAATGGGAGGCCCTGTGGGCCGGAGAAGATGCCTTCTGGAAAAATGCGGCCAGTATTCGAGCAGCAGGGCTTAACTCGATCCTAGCACTGCAGCAGGTCTCCATACCTGATAGCACGCTGCAAGTTCCGAGGGTAACGAGGGAACAGGGTAGCAGAGGACATCAGCATTTCCGAATTGTGATTCCAAGAGGGATACAGGGAATATCTGAGCAGGACCGTGCGACGCTGCAAGCCTGGCTAGGCCTAGTAGACTGGTCCGGCAAAGGAGACGTCGACAAACGAGGTAGACGACTCCGCGCCCACCTGGCTATTAACCCAGTCGGCCCCCTAAAGAAGTGGCTAGATGCCCAAGAAAAGCACTTTGATATAGCACAGGAAGACGAAATGAAGCAGTCCTTTGACTCCCAGCTGAGAGCCATACAAGCTCTAGTTGACCAAGTCCAGACGCCCCCCGACAGCACCGATGTAACCCACCCTAACGGCAAAGAAACGCCGGTGTCAACAGGAGCAGCACTACTCACCTGGCTTAAAGAACCAGACGTGACGATAGAAGAAGCCAGGAGAGTAGTGAGCCAGTTATGGCCCAGGCTCAGCTATGACGAAGGCATGCAAATGCATCCAGTGGTGGTCCCAGAGGGTTCAACTATAGGGCAGCTAATCAAGGTCGTGGAGGAACGGGTCAGAGACTGCCAAACCAGGTGTGTGCGGCACCAAACATTGCTGCAGTGCATCTGCCCAACATGCCAAAGCAAGTCGTGCGTCGAATGCAATGAATCGCTAGTCCAGGTCAAGTGCAGCCGATGCCAGACGTGCATTACCTCAAGTCCACACGCACGAGCGCAAGGCAAACGCAAAAAACCAGTCGGAATTCAGTTGTTGAACATACATGCGCTGGGGGACAACTGGATTGAGAAAGTCATAGGAGCGCGGCAGCCGGAAGAAAGTGACGCAACCCCAGAGGACTTGCAATTCCTAGCACTGGTCAGGGGGTGGGAAACTGCAACAAGACAAGTGCGATGCAAAACTCTATTGGACATTGAATCCGACCGCAAACTCCAGCAAGATTTGATCAGAGGCCAGCACAGAGATGTTCTATTCATTCCGCAGACGTGGTACCCAGCAAGTGCAACGAAATTTGAGACGAATGGATGGTGGTATGCACCGGCAGAGGAGTTATGGGTAAAACTGTGCCGAGGCTGCGCCACATGGTGTGAAGAACGAGAATTCACTGGCCCCAATGCGAAGTGTGCCATGTGTCAACTGACGGGGAGGAACAGCAAGCGAACGCGCTACCGACGCCACGATCAACGTCAGAAACGCAGGGCGACTGGTCTCGAGCCGGCAAGCTCCCGCGAGAACCCGACACGAGCCGATGCCAGGCATAGCAAGCGCAAAAGACCCTCAGTAGATTACGCCGAACACTCAGACGAGAGTATGGACAGCGTAGATGACCAGCAAGATCAGAGGACCCGGGGACTCCGACTGCGCGCTGCTGACCCGAGATACATCACATACGCGACAGATAACGACAGAGGCGACGTCATCCTACCCATGCAGGACATCAGGAAGCTTCTGACGATCAAACATAGTGCCTCGGAGGACATGGCACAACTATGGCTCACGACGGCTGACATGGGATATGCATTAGAAGAAGAAGAAGGTGAAGTCTCGTGTCCAACAGATGATAGGCAAGGCAAGCAGATTCATCGACACCTGGCCCCGGCGATTTCCAGATATGTAATCTCAATGCAAGATCATAGTGAGCCCGGCCAAGAGGGGGCGCAACATGAGGATTCCCTCAGACAGAAAGTACTCGACCTGCATCAGAGATGGGGAAAGTGTGCTCACTTACTTCGCGAGGAAGAAGATATGGCACGGGAAAGGCAGAGCAGATGCAATACCCAGAACTTCACCAGAGAGGAAACGCATCGAAAGTTGCCATGGGAACCAGACTCCATCTCCCATGCCGCCTTTGACCCTGACCCCATCCCAGACTGCAATGTCAAAGCAACCGTTGGACGCGATTTCCTCTTCCACGGGCCAATCCCTGAAGCGGACAGTGGATACGTCAGAGTCACCCCAAAGTCACTCTGGTGGAGCGAAGAGAGATTCCCTAAGGTTTGGACTGCGGAAGGGCTAACGTCTTGCACGCAAACTGGATATGAATGGAAGATAAACAGCAGCACTTGGAATCATCTCCAAGTAAGATGGCTAGCCCAATCAGCGGACCTCATCCGAACGATCCATGTCGAAACCAACCGGCAAGAAGACCTCGAAGCAGGCGGGTATCGCTCACCGTCATGGCGCCTGCTTAGAGCTTTGAAGCAAGTGCGGGGAGCGAAAGTCTGTATCGGCGAATCGGCAGTATCTGCTGCCCCTTTCTTCGACAGTGCAGGCAGGCCCAATCAGCCATTCTGGGGAGACCAGACAGGGCCAAGGCTAATCCTGTGGGAAAGCCTTAATGACGAAGAGAAGAAAGAAAGTCTGAATATGATGAAGACTGAGGGCAATTGGACAGTCTGGTGCAAATCTAAGACCAATCCCACTGAAGTGGTGCCTCAGGACTTCAGAAATTTCGGTCAAAAAGTGTTTGACGGTCAGTGCACCAAACCGGCTAAAAACACGGATGAACAGAGTGAAGGGGGAGGCAAACACGTGCTAAGAGCAAGAGGCTGGTGGAAGCGTGGCGACGTCTCGACCTGTCAGACTAAATGCAGCATGCAATGCTGGACATCTCGCGACAACGTATTGGACGCCGACAAAAGCAGGCAATCGCTCATAAGCGCGTGGGAGCATGAAAGCGACAAAGACGAGCTAGAAGTAAACCTACAAGGACCGGAGCGTGACTTTTGGCTGGGAACTGAAGCGGGACGACTGGGATGCTACGAGTTTCCAGGAGAAACATGGGCCGGAGACGGCTCAGTCAGCAAAGACGGCATGGGTGCAGGCAGCGTGCGCCTACAACACCCAAAGAGACTGCATACGGCCAAAGTAGGCAGGAGCGAAGAGGGCTCTAACTCGCTGAGGCCGGAACTGGCGGCAATAGCCAGCACGCTCCAAGCCGCGTCGCCAAAAAGCGACCTGCTGTATCTATGTGACAGCGAAACAGCTCTGAGCAAAGTAGCGTCTTGGATAGGCAGAGGTCCGAAAGCCTCACTCGCTAAAGACGACAATGCCGATATCCTGTGGGTAATCATCGAACAGCTACGGAAGAGAACGGAAGGCGGCATGCGCACCTTCCTAGTCAAGATCAAAGCTCACCGTGGTGAACCTCTGAACGAGCAAGCAGACACTCAGGCAGGCGAAGCCAGCCAATTGTCAGATGACCACCTCCAATGGATCCAGCGTACCGACCGGCTGATCTATGAGTGGCTAGACAAAGATGGCAACGCACGCACCTCAGCATGGTCCAAGGCGGTTCGAAACGCAATGCGCCAAGGGGGAGCCGAATTCTTAAGGCAACGGGCAGTAACCAAAGCCGCGGGGAAATGGAATAAGCAATATTTGCGAGACACGGATGTAGGTATTCATCAGCTCAAACAGTCCGCCATGGAAGTCCTCGACACAGTCGAATGGAATTGGCAATGCATGACGCAACTCCAAGAATCAGAAGATAGGACTTCGCCGGCAGCCACCACGTGGGCTGCAGAATTCCTGCTCCGACCAGGGGAAAGCCGCGAAATTTTAGGCCAATGGATAAGTTCGAATGCGATTCATGAGAACAAAAAAAGGCGAGCGACACAGATTGTCACAGGTTCGTTTCCGTGCAGAAAGTGGCTACACAAACTGCACAGTCACATTAGCCCATTTTGCGAACTATGCCGCAAGGAAAGAGAAGCTAGCGGGCAACCGACAGACAACCTCCCCCTGGAAACAGTCGCTCACATCCAGAGTGCGGGCTGCAAAGCGCAGAAACAGTGCGTCACTCAAGCGCATAACAGTTGTTGGAAGTTTCTACTGCGATCGATCATGGAACATGGAGAAGCGGAAAGGGACTTCCTCTTCCTCGGAGAGGACAAAGACAAGCAACTCACCACATTGTGGCGAGACGCTGAAGTTGAAGAACACTTCCCCTGGGCTGAGGTAGAGGAAGCAGCGCAAGACATCATGAGCGATGAGCAAGCAGATGACGACAAAGAACCAGAAGAGGGACAAGACGACTCGTACGCCGGTGTTGTCTTCGGCAAACGACGTCCTGACGCAGTAGTCATGGATAGGAAAGGTAAAAACATCTACGTACTGGAATTCAAAAGAACTTCAGATCAGAGAAGGGACTACCGAGAGAAGGGAGAAGCAAGAGCAGCGAAGCAGCACAACGTTCTCGTCAAGAGTCTTCAGACCGTTATGAGAAAGAGGCCGCTCGGGACATGGAACGCGAAACTGGTCACCTTTGTAGGCGGCACTTGCGGCTCAGTAAACGCAATGGCGCTTAGCCAGAACCTCAAAGAGCTTCAAGTTCTAGGCAGTAAGCATGACACCATACGCAAAGGTCTAGTCTATGAGCTACTAAGCGCGCAAGACAAAGTCCTGTGCTCCTACTACGCGCAGCGAGGGGGACAGCGACACCAACCACGGCACCAGGGCATGTCACTCGATGACTTGCTGACCAAGCTAAGCTGATCTCTCTAGAACAGCAACGCATCAAGTCAATGGAGTCCAAGAGCGAGCAGGCAACAGATTGCATCATCCATGGAGCCAGCATCGTGACGACAAGGAGGTAACAACCATATTAGGTATAAAGTGAAAATTATTGTTGATAGGCATTTATTAGGTTAGAGGCATTTATTAGGTTAGAGGATGTAAGCACAGGGGCCCGGGCCTGGCAAGCTGGGGCCCAGGTAAGCGGCCAATGGCAAAGCCGTTTACCAACTCCTGTACAAAGTGGACACAAGGGTGTGCAGGGGGGAGGGGAGGGAAAGACCTGGCCTCTGAGAGGCAGAAGGTCACCAAACACAAGGGCCCGGACCTGGCAAGTTGAGGGCCCAGGTATGTGGTCAATGGCAAGACCACATATCAACCCCTGTACAAAGGAAACATGGAAGTGTGCAGGGGGGAGGGGAGGAAAGGGCCTAGCCTACAGAAGGCAGAAGGTCAATCACCGCAAAGGAGGCTTGCGTAGGCGGACAGTCTCATAGATGTGCCGCGGGGCCGACGTGGAGGATGGCTTAGCGTCGGAGAGGATGTGTCGAAGAGGATGTTCGGCACACCCTGGAGGAGAGCCCACAGAGGCTTTGAGAGATGCGGCTCTGTAGTCAGACCGCAAGAAGGGTATAGCCCTGAAATTTTGTCACATCTCTCTTGAGTACGTACCCTCTAAAGGTATACGAAGTTTGTTTCTGGCAAGAACAATAAACAGCACGATCATCATCAGACTCCAACGGACTGAAGATGGCGAAGGTTCAAGTTGACGGAAACCACACAAAGTGCCATCCATGCCATGCGTAAAGATCCGTCCAACGACACCCATCACGCCAGCCAGAGAGTCCCAGAAGTCAGTCTCCACTCTCCAAAACACGCCATAATAAAGTGATACGGGAAAGTGACAACACAGTGCAGAGAGTTTCAGCTTGCTTTGTGGTACTTATGTATGTGGTACTTACACAGATGGCGTCCCAGACGCCGTTGTTGCACGTCGAAAAACCCGTCCAAAAGCCATTGACACAATTCGAAGAAGACGACGAGCATGCGCACGAAACGTCGTGGCAGCCGTCGTACTGGCACTCCGCGTCCGACGAGCAGTCGTAGGCCCGGGCCGGGCCCACCTGCGCTGCCAGGACGAGGGTGCCCAAGAGCCAGCCCGTGAGGGCCATCGATGCCGCGGTGCTCTTCTTGCGCGCCTTGTTCGCTTTACAGAAGGTGGTCGCTCGCGCAGGCAGGTCCCGCGGTTGCATCTTGCTCTTCGCCGGTCCAAACGCCCTGCCATGCGTGTTCTGCGGGCGGGGCGCCCAGGCAACACCCACGGCGCTTACAGCGAGCACAGCGTGGAGGACGAGGAGGATGGCGGTCGAGATGGTGTGGATGATGATGTCGACGGCGGCTTTAACATTCACGGTGGCGTCGACGGCACCTGCCCGTGCCGGAGCGA
>ERZ651776.2065-NODE-2065-length-22656-cov-6.379290_pt1 | contig 22656 bp, 25 predicted proteins | sample MGYA00514761_ERZ651776 | MGnify/ENA metagenome assembly ERZ651776 | reverse complement strand
GTTCGTTTTCGCTTTCTCAGCACTGGCTTCTCGGACATGCGGAGAAAATCCAGAGGCAGCCTCTTCCGGCCCAAATGCTGGGGAGGCTGTGCTTGTTCTTGATTTTCTGGTCCGGGTCCAAGTCGATAATATCCATAACGTGCATGTTCCCCACTACACGGATATTATCGACGGTTACATCCCCACCCTTTTTTCAAAGATATCGGGGAGTCCCTGCTCAAGCAGATGGGGATGCAGCGGCACTTTCCGGAAATTGCGGCTCTTTACTGATCCGGCTTCAGGTGTGATGTGCAGATACAAAACGCCTTTTTCAAGTCGCAGATCGCTTGCCCTGAGTTGTGCTACCTCCCCAGCCCGCGCCCCTGTATAGGCGCAAATCCAAGGCAACCATCTGACAACCCGCCTGTTGTGCGCATGTGTCCCCTTCGGCAATCTAGCGGGGTCCAAGGTGGCTTGAAGAATTGCTCTGACCTCGTGGTCCGTAAATCCTTTCGGCCTTAATCGTGCCTTCTTCTCAAAGCTGAAACTGTAGCCTTTCGTTGGGTCGTGTTCGATGCGGCCCTTGTCTATGGCATGTCTGTAGGTCGCTCTTATTGCGCTCAGGTATTTCGTGCTGATTGTTCGGGGTGCGATTCCAAGTTCGTCTCTTAGGTGTTCACACCATCTATCTACGTCCTGCTTGGTGATCTTTTCAGCCAGTTCGTGCCCCAAGAAGGACCGAAAACTGTTAATCTTATGCCGACTGTCTTGCACTGTACGGGGGCTTTTCCCATTGGCGCGGTGCGTTGCCTCCCAAGCTGCAAACAAATCACTTAGTGTTTTTTGCTTCTTTGCCTGATCTAACTTCGTACCCGCATTTAATTCGGAAGTGGTCCACTTGGGGAACCTGTCAGCATCTGGATCTTGCCTGTAGTCCCCCTCAGCGTTCTTTTGAAGTTGCCGCCGTGCTTGTACGTCAGCCTTGTGCATTTCACGTATCAGTGCGGTCCGTTGGTCGGCGCTAAGCCTGAGGCCTTTGGACTGAAGAAGCGCATCTGTTGTACGTCCGTACCAGACCGCAAGTCTCTCGTTGTTGCCTGCAAGCCCCTCAGTCATTTCGGTCAAATTTTGGTATGCTGCTGTGTCGCCAGCGTTGTCGTGGAACTGCTCCATCCACCTGCGATAATAATCACCGCTCAATGCAACTAGTTGCCGTTGGCTAAGATGCACCAGTCCTTTACGTAACTGCGCCCAGATTGCCTCATTCTCACCGTGCATCAAGTTGAATAGCCGCTTGGCCTCGACAGGATCTCTGGTGTTAAGGCTTTTCTTGATTGTCGCTTTGCCAAAAGCTTCGGCCACATCGGCGGGGACTCGAACGCGGTAAGCAAAAATTCCGCTTTTTAATTTCGTCGGGCGAGGCATACGCATTTCCGTGTGTACCACTAAGAGTGTCTCAACCTCCTGATCTTGAAAAACTTACTATTCAGGAAGGAAAATAACTGGTGCGGTCGGAGAGACTCGAACTCTCACGGGTGTTACCCCACAGCGACCTCAACGCTGCGCGTCTACCATTCCGCCACGACCGCACGCCATGGATGGTGAGGATCGTTTAGACAAACTCTGCGGCATTGTGAAGAGGCAAATCGCATGAATTCAATATGGTTTTTCTGCGCCGCCAAAATTGCGTCAAACGCGGGGGATTTACCCCCTGCCTCTTGAAATACGCGCCAAAGCATAGACTTTGGAGGAAAGGTACAAATTAAAGCCAACTAAGGAAACGAAATGCCCCAAGACTCCGCCACTCAAAACACCCCGTCCCTGCAAATTGACATCGTGTCGGATGTGATGTGCCCGTGGTGCATCGTCGGGTATCGCCAGTTGGAACAGGCACTTGCGATGGTCGGGGTTGGCGCGTTTATCCGCTGGCATCCGTTTGAATTGAACCCGCAGATGGGCCCAGAAGGCCAAAACATGGGCGAACATATTACCCAGAAATACGGAATCACAGCCGAGCAATCTGCCCAAAACCGTGCAAATCTGGTCGAAATTGGCACGGGGCTGGGCATCGATTTCCAGTTTTCGCCCGACAGCCGCATGGTCAACAGCTTTGCCGCACATCAGCTGCTGCATTGGGCGCAGGGTCAAAATCTTCAGCATCCGCTCAAACTTGCGTTGTTTGACGCACATTTCACCCAAGGGCGCGACGTGTCCGATCATGCTGTGCTGGTTGATATCGCAACAAGCGTTGGCCTGGACGGCGACAGTGCGGCCGAGATTCTGGCAACTGGCAGCCATGCAGATAAGGTGCGCGAACTTCAAGGCGTCTGGACATCGCAAGGGATTTCGGGCGTGCCGTCGATGATCTTTGAGGGGAAATACCTCGTGACCGGCGCGCAAGGTGCCGAAAACTATACGCAAATCCTGCAAAAAGTCCTGAGCGAGAGGGAAGCGGCCTGATCTTTGCGCTTTTATTCGCGCACGCACTTTCAAACATTCAAAGGGGTCGGTAAACCAGCGCCATGGTGGAATGGATCATCTCAGACGGGTTGACCGACTATCGCGCCGCCGAGGCGTGGATGGAGGCGCGCGCCAGCCAGATCGCCGAAGGCAACGCAGATGAATGCATTTGGCTGGTCGAACACCCCCCGCTTTATACCGCTGGCACGTCCGCCAAGATCGAGGATCTGACTGATCCGGAGCGGTTCACTGTCTACGATACCCGGCGCGGCGGCCAATATACCTATCACGGGCCGGGCCAGCGGGTGGTTTATGTCATGCTTGACGTGGGCAAACGCGGCCGTGATGTGCGCCGCTTTGTCCAGGAGCTTGAAGCATGGGTCATCGCCACGCTTGATACCTTTAACATCAAGGGCAAAATCTGCGAAGGTCGTGTCGGCGTCTGGGTTGATCGGCCGGACAAGCCCTTGCCCCTGAACGGAGATATCGCCGAGGACAAGATTGCCGCCATTGGCATCCGCTTACGCAAATGGGTCAGTTTTCACGGCATCAGCATCAATGTGGAACCCGATCTGGACCATTTTAGCGGAATCGTTCCTTGCGGGATAAGCCAGCATGGCGTGACCTCTTTGGTCGATCTGGGGCTGCCCGTGACGATGGATGCGTTGGACGTCGCGCTAAAGGCGCAATTCGACGCAATATTTGGCGCCCCCCCCCTAAGAAAGACTGATTCTTGCGAATTTCCGGCTTAACGCCCCCTGCCCGGTGTTGGCTATGCCAGCGTGGCTCTGAAGTACGACCAATGGACGCTTTGCCGCAGATACATTCTGATCTTCACATATGTTTCATCAATTTGATGCTTTCTAAGCCAAGTATGACTGTCGAAACTCAAACCGAACCGCCTGTGGCAAAGATGCTCTCTCGCCCCCAAACCATTCGTGGTTTTGTCAAAAATTACGGCCCTGCGGCAATCGTTGCCATTGCTCCTTTAGGCAAGGCGCACTAGAACGAGGAATAATTCAACGCGCGTCCCCTTCCGGGGCGTGCCTTGGCTCACCAATCTCAGGAGGCACCGCATGGCAGACGCAGCCATTCACGGGCAAGACCATCACGACGAGCGTGGCTTTTTCACACGCTGGTTTATGTCCACGAACCACAAAGACATCGGTATTCTGTACCTGATCGTCTCAGCCCTTGTTGGCTTTATCTCAGTCAGCTTCACCATCTACATGCGCTTGGAACTGATGCACCCCGGTGTTCAGTACATGTGTATGGAAGGTGCGCGCTTTATCGCAGACAGTTCTGCGGTTTGTACACCGAACGGTCACCTCTGGAACGTTTTGATCACCGGCCACGGCATCTTGATGATGTTCTTCGTGGTTATTCCGGCATTGTTCGGCGGCTTCGGCAACTATTTCATGCCATTGCAAATCGGCGCGCCAGACATGGCGTTCCCGCGTATGAACAACCTATCCTTCTGGCTGTATGTCGGCGGTACAACACTGGCTGTTTGTTCAATCCTGACACCCGGTGGCAGTGGTCAGCTGGGTTCTGGTGTGGGCTGGGTCCTGTATCCGCCGTTGTCCGTCCGTGAAGGCGGGATGTCGATGGATTTCGCGATTTTCGCGGTTCACGTATCCGGTGCGTCGTCCATTCTTGGTGCGATCAACATGATCACGACCTTCCTGAACATGCGTGCCCCTGGCATGACACTGTTCAAAGTGCCGCTGTTCAGCTGGTCGATCTTTGTGACAAGCTGGCTGATCCTGCTGTCTCTGCCCGTTCTTGCAGGTGCTATCACCATGCTGCTGATGGACCGTAACTTTGGTTTCGCGTTCTTTGACCCAGCAGGTGGCGGTGATCCGGTTCTGTACCAACACATCTTGTGGTTCTTCGGACACCCCGAAGTATACATCATCATCCTTCCGGGTTTTGGTATAATTAGCCACGTGATTGCAACGTTCAGCCGCAAACCGATCTTTGGCTACCTGCCAATGGTTTGGGCGATCATCGCAATCGGCGCACTTGGCTTTGTTGTGTGGGCACACCACATGTACACCGTCGGGATGTCGCTGAACCAGCAAGCATACTTTATGCTCGCGACGATGGTTATTGCGGTTCCAACCGGTGTGAAGGTCTTTAGTTGGATTGCCACAATGTGGGGCGGTTCGATCGAATTCAAAACACCTATGCTGTGGGCTTTCGGCTTCCTGTTTCTTTTCACCGTCGGTGGTGTAACAGGGATCGTTCTGTCGCAGGCCGCTGTAGACCGCTATTACCACGATACCTACTATGTGGTTGCACACTTCCACTACGTTATGTCGTTGGGTGCCGTGTTCGCGATCTTTGCGGGTATCTATTTCTACCTGCCCAAGATGTCGGGCCGCATGTATCCTGAATGGGCTGGTAAACTGCACTTCTGGGCGATGTTCATCGGTGCGAACCTGACCTTCTTCCCACAGCATTTCTTGGGTCGTCAGGGTATGCCACGCCGCTACATCGACTATCCCGAGGCATTCGCCTACTGGAACCTGTGGTCGTCAATCGGTGCCTTCCTGAGCTTTGCGTCGTTCGTGTTCTTCTTTGGGGTGATGTTCTACACTCTGACACGCGGCGCGCGTAGTACAGCGGCAAACCCATGGAACGAATATGCTGATACGCTTGAGTGGACTTTGCCAAGCCCACCACCAGAGCACACGTTCGAGATCATTCCTAAGCAGGAAGACTGGGACAAGCAGCCAAGCCACTAAGGTAAGGTCATAAAACACAAAGGGCTCCAACGGCGGTTGGGGCCCTTTTTTTTGCGGTCATCGCATTGGTAGGACTGTGCGTAGCGCCGATCATCACTGTACCAAAATGGCTACGGTGGCTCCTCCCTCCAGTCTTTGTTACCGTGAACCAACCCGATGTACGTACGCACTGAAGATCTGAACCGCATTGAAGGCTTCTGTAGTGCTGCTGGCGGGCGTCGTCATTACGCCTAACCACCCACGACCCTTCCCCTTCACAGCCACCGCTTGGATACCCCGGATCAAGCGGCACGCATTAATGACAGTTCTTTTATATGCGCTCTCCTTGCCTGTGATCATCGTAGGTGCCTGAAAACTAGAGGCTGTCCTATCCGCCCCCAGCACCCAAGCGATTTGGACCACCCAACGTTACCGTGATCATCTGGGCCTATCGATTCTGCATATCCTGCCAGAGGTGATTTACTTAATCATAGGCCCGATACAATTCTCGGTTTATGCTCGGCGCAATTTTCGCTAGGATCATCGTCACCTTGGAAAGACCTTCATCCTGACCAGCATTCTGTCCGCGATCGGCGTAATCTGGATGGTATTCATTTTCCCCACCATCGGGGGTGCCCTTACCCAAACAGCAACGACTGCAATCAATCTGTTGATGATCGTCCTGTTGCTGGACGCATTGCAATCGGCGCGCAAAATGCAGTTTTCGCGTCACCGCTGCAGTATGATCCGGACCTACGCCCTTGGGCTATCGGTCTCGCCCGCACGGATGTTTATCATCGCGACTGACCGGCTGTTTCATATCCCATTCGAGGCATCATTTACCGCCCCGTCAATCATCGGTGTTGCTTTGCATGTGCTCACTGCGGATTGCCTTATCAGACGCCAGCAGCCCCTGTCACTTTAAGCCCGAGCGCTGAAATACCCTTTGCTGGGAAAGCATTTAAACTTTTTTCAAATAACCCTAAATTACCTCTTGCGGCCCAAGCCCTGTATAGGTAAATCACGCCTTACCAGAGGATGCGGGCGTAGCTCAGGGGTAGAGCATAACCTTGCCAAGGTTAGGGTCGGGCGTTCGAATCGCCTCGCCCGCTCCAACTGGTTTCTGCAACCCCAGCAGAAAAAAACAAGGCCGCCTTCGGGCGGCCTTTGTGTTTTCCAACACCCGATTTCTTGCAATCAATTTGCCTTTTACCGCCAGCCAAACGCGCAACGAAAAACGCCCCGCTTGATCAGCGAGGCGTTCCATCATCTTGGTTCAAAGTGCATTTAGAGCAGCGAAATCGAAGAGCGTGCTGACAGGGCTTCACGCTCCATTTGGTCAACCGCGCTGATGTGCCACTCAAGACCAGACTGGCCCTGCTCTGTCGCTGCGCGCAGATTGGCGCTGGCGGTTCGTGCTTGCTGCGAGGACATCATCAACGCCTCTGCCAGTTCTGCACGGCTGGCGCGGATATCGGACAGGCGGGCGTTGTAGACATCTGCATTAATCGTACCAGCCGCCTTCAGCCCGTGCAGCGACTTCAGTTCGGCATCTTGTCGGGCAAGCAGATTGGGCAGGTCGGTTTTGATATCGCCAAGCTGGTTGTTTGATTTACGGATGCTACGCACCAATGCATTTGCGGATACCAGCTCAATCCGGCGAGCCACGTCGCGGTTGCCTGCGATGTGCCCGGTCACCGCCCCAGCGATCCCCCCGGCAGCGGCAGCGCCCAAGCATGACGACGCCCCCCCCGACGACACGACCGCAATTCCGCATCCCACAGCCGCCCCGACAGCCGCATGTTTGATCGTGGAATTACGAACAATTTCAGCCATCATCTGATCAAGAGCAGCGGTTTGTTCAGCCAGAATTGCCTGGTCTTGGTTGGTCGCCTTCAGGGCCATCATCCCCGTGGTTCCCCGCGACACTTCTGACCCAGCTGCGGGCATGTGTGCGCAGCCTGAAACAGTGAGGCCAAGCAGCAAGGGAAGCATCAAGAGAGGTTTGTTCATGAGATTGGTCCAGTTAGCTATTTCGTGTGTTTCGCAAGTTAGCCTTAAGGTTAACGCAAAAATAAGCCCATTTTTGGGCGATCCCGCAAAAAATGAAGGCGTAGCCCACCGGACATAGCCCACCGCCCACACCTGAAACTTTCAAAATAAACATATGAAGGGGCTTTGCCTTTTTCTTACCACCTTTTGGGAATAATTTTACCCAAAATGCACGCAACAAAATACACGCCAAGAGAGAGCGAAAAGCCGATGAATCACACGAGGAGTAGAGCATGAAAATTCTCGCCATCGACGACGACCCGTTTGTCCGTGAGCTCCTTCCTGCGGTGTTCGAACAAGTGGCACTGACCGATGTGCATACCGCCGATGGTGGACGCGCGGCCCTTAAGGCGCTTGCCATGGCCCCCACCCCGTTTGATTGTTTGCTGTTGGATGTCGACATGCCCAAAATGAACGGGATCGAGTTGTGCAAACGTATCCGCGCCCTGCCCGCATACCGTGACACGCCGATCCTGATGCTGACCGCCAAAACCGACCCCAGCTCGATCGAGAATGCCTTTGCTGCGGGGGCCAATGATTTCATCGCAAAGCCCTTTGTCCTGAAAGATGTCCACAGCAGGATCCGCATCGCAGAGCGGCTGCTGGCGTGCAGCCAGCCGCAAATGCCGCAGCCCACGGACACAGTCACCATGCCCGGCAAACACCCTTTTGATCTGGAAGACAAATTGCCTTTGACCGGAGTCGCGCGGCTGATCTTGCCCTTTTCGCTAGGCAATTACCTGACCCAGCTTGAACGCGGTGATCTGAATGCCTGCGAGGTTTCCTGCATCGCCATGGATGACCCCCAAACGCTGTATGACCACAGCACATCCACAGAATTCGTTGCCGCCTTGACCGATCTTGCCAATGCGATTTCCTGCGCCGTGGCGTGTCCGCATATGTTGATGAGCTATCAAGGGGCGGGATCATTCATCTGCATCACCCCCACCGCAATGTTGCACCCGTGGGATCAGATCGAGACAAAGCTGAACGAACAGCTGGCCTGTGCGCCCCGTTTAACGGGCACTGAACTACACGGACCGCTGACGGTTTCTGTTGGCACTCCGATCACGCCCAATGCGAATCGCACGCAGCGCGTCAGGAACACGGTCGATCGTGCCTTGGGTCGCGCGCAGATGCGGTTTGCCACAAAACAGGCTGCCGCCTGATCCGTCAGTAGATCGGGAATTGCACCAGACATTTGGCAGCATTTTCCTGGTAATCTAACAGGGTCACCTCAAGATCACGCCGATCCCGCATCACGCCCATCGCCGCCTTCTTTTCGCTGCGGGTGCCGCTCACGTGTTGTTCAAGGATCAGCACGGTTATCTCGAGCATCACGTTCTTTTCATAGTCACCTATAAGGTCGGCACGCGCCAAGGTGACCGCCGTATAAGCCATCATATTGGCGCAGCGCAAAGCGGCGGCTTCCTCACCGCTATAGGTGCGGGCAGACGCCACCGAACCTAGGCAAATCAATGCGGCACCCAAGGCGAAAAAGCGCCTCAAAACACTTTGAATGTCATGGTGGTTAACGACCGTTCAATTCCATCAATGTCCAGCAAATGATCGTTGATATAAACGCCGACGTCCTCGCCCTTGGGGATATACAGCTTCATCAGCAGGTCAAAATCCCCCGAGGTCGAATAAAGCTCGGAATGGATTTCGCGCAGGGCTATTTCCTCGGCCACGCGGTAGGTCGTGCCGGGACGGCAACGGATCTGGATAAAGACGCAGGTGGACATGGGGGACTTTCGACTGATTTGGTTGGCCTTAGGCTGACATAAGGGCGTTTGCGCTGCAATGACTGATTGGCCTGATCGCGCGTCTTGGCCTTGGCTTGGCCTTGCGCGCTGCTATAAGGGCAACACCCAGCGGAGAATACCCCATGCGCCAGACCACCATCAGCCGTTCCACCGCCGAAACAAACATCACGGTCGAAATCAACCTTGATGGCACCGGTACCTATGACAACCAGACCGGCATTGGTTTTTTCGACCACATGCTGGACCAGCTGGCGCGCCATTCGCTGATCGACATGAAGATTTCCGGCGAGGGTGATCTGCACATCGACGACCACCACACCGTAGAAGACGTCGGCATCACACTGGGCCAAGCGCTGAGCAAGGCGTTGGGCGACAAGCGCGGCATCCGCCGGTACGGGGCCTGCCTGCTGCCGATGGATGACGCCTTGGTGCGCACCGCGCTTGATCTGTCCGCGCGGCCCTTTTTGATCTGGAACGTGGATTTGCCGACTTCGAAAATCGGTACCTTTGACACTGAACTGGTGCGCGAATTCTTTCAGGCGCTGTCCACCCACGGCGGCATCACGCTGCATGTGGATATACTGCACGGATTCAACAGCCACCACATCGCCGAAGCTGCTTTCAAATCGGTCGCCCGCGCCCTGCGCGAAGCAGTCGAGGTTGATCCACGCAAATCGGGTGACATCCCGTCAACCAAGGGTGCGTTGTAAGCGATGCTGACGGCAATTATCGACTACGAATCAGGTAACCTGCATTCCGCCCACAAGGCGTTCGAACGCATGGCCCGCGAAACCGACGCAGGCGAGGTCGTTGTGACCGCTGATGCAGATGTGGTTGCGCGTGCGGATCGTTTGGTGCTGCCCGGCGATGGTGCATTTCCGTCATGTATGGCTTCGCTCAAGGGCAAAAGCGGCATCTATGCGGCCATGGTCGAAGCGGTCGAACAAAGAGGACGTCCGTTTCTGGGCATCTGCGTCGGCATGCAGTTGATGGCCACGTGGGGCCGCGAATACGAAGACACGCAAGGGCTGGATTGGATTGCAGGAGAGGTGACCAAAATCACCCCCTCCGATCCAACGTTCAAGGTACCGCACATGGGCTGGAACGATCTGGTCATTGACCACCCTCACCCGGTTTTTGACGGCATTGCGACCGGGGATCACACCTATTTTGTGCACAGCTTTCACATGGTTGTGGCGAACCCGGAACAGCGCCTTGCCCATGTGGATTATGCGGGCGACGTCACCGCCGTGATTGGCCGCGACACCATGCTGGGCATGCAGTTCCACCCCGAAAAAAGCCAAGCCATCGGTTTGAGAATGATCGCCAATTTTCTAAATTGGCGGCCATAAAAAACGTAGAACCAGGCCCCCCCTGCCCGGGTCAATGGCCCAAAGCGTTGGTCGGTCCGTTCCAGTGTTCAAGCACCGCAAAACGCGCCTGACAGACTCACCTGTCAGGCTTTACCTACCATTTGATATGGGACCGTCAGCCTAGCGCAGTCGAGTCCAGATCAGTACGTCACACGACGCGTCTTCACATTTTTGTAAATGCAACGCGTTGCCTTGCACCAGCATGGTGGCTGCCTCTGTCTGATGTGCAGATGGTTCAAGCAAGGTCCCGGCATAACTGCCGTCCGGCTGCCTGATCATGTCCCAGAACACACGCTTGCCGACCGCCGATGACCGTTTGTCATACCCGCGGCGATCTTTGGCACGCTCGACAACCCCGCACAGCGCAGAACCGCATGGCTTGGCACGCACATGAACCACAAGACCGTTAATATCGGGCGCAGACTTCCAAACACCTTCTACCACATCCGCAGAAAGCGGGGCCGATAGACCAAACAAAAGGGTCGCTAGAGTAATACTCTTTTTGATAATCATTTGCATCACTCCCCACAGCGATACACATGCCTCACAATTTTTTGGCACCGCACCAAAAAACCAAGGCGCTACACCAGTATACTCTCAGGTGATGATTCTAGCAAATCCCCTCGATTGATAAGAAGGGCTTGTTAATTTTCACTGAACACGGGTCCAATCCTGTTTCGAACACAACAAACCACCTGCAATGCAGCCCGACAGCTTCAACTGATCGCCCGAAACCGTCATTTTCCCGATGTAGATTTTGTTGTTGGACGGACGCCAAACCTTGCCTGCATAGTTTCCGGTCCCATCAGGGGCCATACCGATCACCAATTGTTTGCCAATGTTTTCAGACTTGTATTCGCCCGTATCTTTGAAAGTGCGCTGGATCGTCCCGCAAACAGCCGACCCGCATGGGGTCATCTGGACATGGGCATAGGCACCGTCATCTACGGCAGTTTTCCAAACCCCCAACGCAGGATCAGCGGCTTGCGCGCCCCCCGCGAAACCAATCACCAATGCCGCAGTAAAAAACACGTTCTTCATTTTAGCTCCTCCCAAAGACTGCAGCAGACTGGCTCGAAAGCAGCGTTTCAGGCAAGCTTGACGTGGCGGAGCCTGCACCTGCGTTGCAAATCCCCCCGCCTCATGCGATTTGACCGGAAATCATTTAACGCAAGGGCAACGCCATGATCCTTTATCCCGCAATCGACCTCAAAGACGGTCAGGCCGTTCGCCTTGTACATGGCGACATGGACCAATCCACCGTCTTTAACGATGATCCCGCCGCACAGGCCCGCGCTTTTGTCGATGCGGGTTGCACATGGCTGCATCTCGTTGATCTCAACGGTGCCTTTGAGGGCAAACCTGTCAATGCCGCCCCCGTCGAAGCAATCTTGAAATCATGCGATGTCCCGGCCCAGCTTGGCGGCGGCATCCGTGATATGGCCACGATCGAAGCATGGCTGGACAAAGGGCTCGCCCGCGTGATCCTTGGCACCGTTGCTGTTGAGAACCCCGATCTGGTCCGCGAAGCCGCCCGTGCCTTTCCCGGCAAGGTCGCCGTTGGCATTGACGCACGTGGCGGCCGCGTCGCCACCAAGGGCTGGGCGACAGAAACCGATGTGATGGTGACCGATCTTGCCAAATCCTTCGAAGACGCAGGCGTCGCCGCGATTATTTATACCGATATCATGCGCGACGGTGCCATGGGTGGGCCAAACATTGACGCCACCGCCGCGCTGGCGCGTGCCGTTTCGATCCCCGTTATCGCATCGGGGGGGGTCAGCTCGCTCGTCGACCTGATTGCGCTCAAGGAGACCCAAGTCATCTCCGGCGCAATCTCTGGCCGCGCTCTCTATGACGGGGCGATTGATCTGGCCGCCGCCCTCAAAGCGCTCTCCTAACGTTCCGCTTCTCTGGCTCTTAAATATCCTCGGGGGGGGACCGGGGGGCAGACGGCCCCCCGCTCTTCGCTTGCCCCCTCGCCCAAGCCCCGCTAAACACGGCACATGCTTAAAACCCGCATCATTCCATGTCTCGATGTCGCCGATGGCCGTGTGGTCAAAGGCGTGAACTTTGTCGGCCTGCGCGACGCAGGCGATCCGGTCGATGCTGCCATCGCCTATGATGCCGCCGGCGCGGATGAACTGTGTTTTCTCGACATCCACGCCACCCATGAAAACCGCGGCACCATGTTCGATCTGGTCACCCGCACCGCCGAACATTGCTACATCCCCCTGACGGTTGGGGGCGGCGTGCGTACCGTGGCCGATGTGCGCGCCCTGCTGCTGGCAGGTGCGGACAAAGTCAGCTTCAATTCCGCAGCGGTCGCTAACCCCGATGTCATCGCCCAAGCTGCCGATCAATTCGGTAGCCAATGTATCGTCTGCGCCATCGACGCCAAAACCGTGTCCCCGGGGAAATGGGAAATCTTCACCCATGGGGGCCGCAAACCCACCGGCATCGACGCGGTAGAATTTTCCAAACTCGTGACAGCCAAAGGTGCCGGGGAAATCCTGCTGACCTCAATGGACCGCGACGGCACGAAACAGGGCTTCAACCTGCCCTTGACCCGCGCCATTTCTGACGCTGTCAGCGTGCCTGTTATCGCCTCAGGCGGCGTCGGCACCCTTGATCACCTTGTTGAAGGTGTGACCATAGGCGGTGCCTCCGCCGTGCTGGCCGCCTCGATCTTTCACTTTGGTGAATTCACCGTGGCTCAGGCCAAACGCCACATGGCCGCCGCCGGCATCCCGATGAGGCTGACATGACCCTGAACGACCTCTACGACACAATCTTAGCACGTAAAACCGCCGACGCTTCCAGCAGCTGGACAGCACAGCTTCTGGCAAAAGGTCCCGAAAAATGTGCTGAGAAATTCGGCGAAGAGGCCATCGAGGCCATCATCGAAGCCGTGAAAAACGACAAACCCGCGCTGACGTCCGAAGCGGCAGATGTGCTTTACCACCTGTTGGTGATGCTCGCCGCGCGCGATGTGCCCTTCAGCGACGTGATGGATGAACTGACCCGCCGCCAAACTCAAAGCGGCATCGCTGAAAAAGCATCTCGCTAGACTTCTCTAGCTCTTAAATATCCTGGGGGGGAGGCGACATCGTCGTCGGGGGGCTAGCCCCCCATGCCCCGCTGCCGCAGGCAAACCCGTCCGGATATCAAAGCTTGCTCGAAATGATCCCGGTTGCGAACCCGCCCATGCGCAACTCACCGAAAAGCCGCTGGTACTCGATCTTGGGGCAGCGGTTCTGAATAACCGTGACCCCCCGCGCCTGCGCCAGTGCTGCCGCTTCTGCATGCTCAACACCGATCTGCATCCAGATCGTTTGTAGATGCGGAAATGCGGCCAATGCATCTTCCACAATCGGGGGCACCGCGTCCGAGCGGCGGAAGATATCAACCATATCCACCCCACCTTCGATGTCCCCAAGCCTCCCGACCACGCGCGCGCCAAACAGCATTTCGCCTTCATGCACCGGGTTCACGGGGACCACATCAAACCCTTTAAGTTTCAGATATCGCGCAACAAAGTAACTTGGGCGCACGGGGTTCATGGAAACGCCCACAATCGCGATCCGCTTGGCGCGGCTCAGGACATCTTTCAACAGGGTATCAGAATATATCATGCGTAAATCTCTACACGCATCCATTGTCAAAAAAAAGCGCCCTCAAGACAAAATCTTAAGGGCGCAAAGGTGTGGAACGAGGGACAGTAAGTGACCAGCAGGCGTTCCGGGCCTGCTGTCATACAGTTGAGTTAAGCTCTCTCAAACGCATTCAAAGACCCTGTGCCAATTCCGTGAACAAATTCTAAAGAAATGAGCCGATTTCTGCCGACACCCCACGGGAAGGCCTCAGTCAAAAATATCTTCGACCAGATCAAAAACCTCGCTCGACATTTTCTTGAGCCAAGATTTCCTCTTTGGTTTCTTTCGCCCGACTTTCATCGCCTTAGCAGTCCCCTTTGACGTTGCCGCAGGAAACTGGCGCAGCTCTTGCGTGCTGCGCGTTGGGCTCGCCTTTGGAACCGGTATTTGCTTGAGATCATGCAGCGGTGCGCCGCATTGCGCACAGGCAAGCTCATGACGCCCCGCATCCAAAACCAGCGCTGCCTTGCTGCCGCAAAAACAACAGGTTGCGATCTTGGTTGGGTAGCCCACTGCGTTTCTCCTGATGCCTGTCCGCCCTAGCCGTGGGGACGCGATGCATATAATGCGATTGCAGCCGCGTTCGAGACATTGAGCGATCCAAAACCGCCCTCTGCGTCAATCCGTACCAGCATGTCGACGGTCTCTTTGGTTTTTTCCCGCAGACCCGGCCCTTCGGCCCCCAAGACCAATGCGACGGGACGGTCACGCTTGCCCTCAAGGGCGGCTTCGACAGTCACCTCGGCTTCTCCGTCCAGCCCAAGCACCAGATAGCCCATATTCTGGAGCTCTTTGATCGAATCGGCCAGATTGCGGACCCGCAGATAGGGCTGCCGTTCCAATGCGCCGCTCGCGGATTTGGCCAAGGACCCTGTTTCGGGGGCCGCATGGTGCCGCATGCCGATCACAGCCGACGCGCCAAGCACCTCGGCAGAGCGCAAGATCGCCCCAACGTTATGCGGATCGGTCACGCGGTCCAGCAGCAGCACGCGGGGCGCTTCGGCCCCGATGCACACCTCGGCCAAACTTCCCCATGACAGCGGCTTTACCTCAAGCACCGCACCCTGATGCACCGACCCCTGGTCCAGCGGCGGGCGAAATTTACGGGGGTCCACGACCTCGGGGGTGATGCCCGCCTGCGCAATCGCGGCTTCCAGTTTGATCTGGGCATTCGGCGTAACCATCAGCTTTAATTTTTCACGCGCAGGATTCTCTAGCGCGTCACGCACCGCATGCAGACCGAAAAGCCACACCGTCTGGTTGGCCTCGACCTTTTTTTCCTGCTCTTTTTGCACAACCCACTTAGGTTTTTTCATCGCGGCACCCTTTATAATATGTTGCAAGGCAAAATTCCCTGCCCTTCGCCTAGGTTTTCGCCTTGACGGCTATCAGGACCGCTTGTAATCACGCCTTCACATCCGGTGCAATGCACAGGGTGAAAGTGGGCGACAGGCCGCAAGGTGTGGCAGGGGACTGTAACTCCCTCGCGGAGACGCACGCCTGGTTCGATTCCAGGGTCGCCCACCACTTATAAATCAATGACTTACGATATTACTGAACACAGATGGTGTTCAGTAATAACCAGTTGGTCCCAATGTCTGGTCCCAACTTTCGTCCTTCTCATGTTCTATTCTCTTTTTTCTTAGCCAGATTTCGAAAGCATTCTACGGTTCGCCTTCTTACGGTAGTAAGAGTACCATCTCTGCGCTCTAACCAGTAACCGCCTGAATCTTTGCATCGCTTGCACCTGCTTCTGCCAGTCGAATAATAGAGAGCTTTCGAAGGCCATGAAGGCTGAACTTTTTGGCGTCGCGACCCAGAGAAAGCCGCCATGCGCTGAAGTCCTTTTCGATCGCATGATAGGTCATAAGCTCCGTCAGATTTTTCGAAAGCAAGCGCTGCCCTTCGACCGGAATGTCTTTTACGAACCGACGTAGCTCTTGTGGGCAGTAAGCCTCAAGCTCCTGTTTGCCTTTCTCATCTCTGACAACCATCCACTCACCTCTAAACTGATCGCGCCTCATAGCTACATTCGTCCATCGTGCAGCATTTTCGGAGGGCGAAGGTCGGCAGAGCGGGACATAGCGGCCGTGCGCTAAATATGCGAACTTTGGACCTTGTTCTTATCCCGCCAACGCTTGTTGTGTTCGGCATAACGCAAATAGACTGGCGCGTGAGCTTATGCCGAGCTTGGCGTAGGCACGTTTGCGGTAGGTCACAACAGTAGAGGGAGCGACACCAATCTCTGCCGCGATAAGCTCAGTCTTCTGACCTGCCAAAATGCCCAAACAAACAGCGCGTTCCCGTGTGCTGAGAACATCGAGAAGCGCCGGCGCATCAGATGCGACTTGGCGTTCAAAATGTAGCAGTGCAAGCCTCCCGACCAACCGTGACAGCTCAGCATCCGGTGCCGATGTTGCGGGCGCAGTTTGATAGAGGCTGATGAACAGCCGCAAGTCGCTTCCAACACTAAGCAGGGTCGTTTTCGTCAATAAGCCGGGGATGTCAAAAAACTTCTGACGGTAGTCAGCGTCCATGTTCTTTGAAATCTCGTCAAGGCGACGCAGCTTTACAGTGCCCGCCGGAGTGGCCAACAGTTCGGGCAGAAGCGGGTCACGTTTATACCAGCCATCAAGATACATCGTGGCCAACTCATCGGCCAATGCCGCTTGGCTGAAATGGCGTGACATCAGGCAAGTGGCTTGGCGCTCGCCAGTTGAAAATATCATGAGCTGGTCAACACCGAGCGTTTCGACAAAGTCGCAATAGGCCTGAGCAAAGGCGTCTGTCCCCAAACGCGCAAGGCAAGTGTCAATGTGGCGCGCAATCGAGGTCATGAACATTGCATAGCATGTCCCCCGTGAAAGGGGACAGACGCCGCGCGGAAAAACCCATAACTTGTGAACAGATATATGGAGAACGCCATGAGGCCCGCAGGACGTAGCGACACAGACTCACTCTACTTCACCTACCCGTATTTTGATGCTCCGACTGATCGCAGCCGCCTGTCAGAAGCGGCACCAGTTGCCATTGTCGGGGCGGGGCCAATCGGCATGACAGCCGCACTCGGGCTGGCGCGCGAAGGTGTGCGCTCGGTTATTTTTGATGCAAAGTCCACGTTCAATGACGGCAGCCGCGCGATCTGTGTGGCCCGCTCAAGCTTTCATATCCTGGAGCGCATCGGAGCTGTCGCGCCATTTCTGGAAAAGTCACTGGGCTGGACAACGGGGCGGACGTTTTTCCGTGGTCAGCAAATTCTGGAATTCCAGATGCCCGATAGCGACCACGAAAAATACCGCCCGATGTATAACCTGCAACAGCAATATATCGAGCAGTTCCTCTGGGATGCTGTCGTGCAAGAGCCGTTGATCGAGGCCCGTTGGCAAAGCCGCGTCGTGGGCATTGAGGATGTTCAAGACGGTGTGCGCCTTGAAGTGAGTGACCCCAATGGCAGCTATACACTTGATGCAACTTATGTGCTGGCCGCCGATGGTGCGCGCAGCCAAATTCGCAAGATGCGGGGTTTGCGCCTGAGGGGTGACAACTACGAAGGGCGCTATGTCATTGCAGATGTTCAAATGCCCCATGACTACCCGACAATTCGGCGCGCTTTGTTCGACCCTGATTGCAGGCGCGGTGCGACGATCTTGGTTCACAAACAACCCGACAATATCTGGCGGATTGACTACCAGCTGGCCGAAGGTGAAGACGCGGCTGATGCAGTTGAGGAAACCACAGTGCGTGCGTCTGTCAGCGCCGTGATGAGGGAAATCGGCTATGACGGCGATTGGGAGCTGGAATGGTGGAGCACCTATTCTGCCAACACTCTCGCACTCGACGATTATCGTGACGGGCGGGTTTTCTTTATCGGTGACTCTGCGCATATCGTGCCGATTTTCGGGGTGCGCGGGCTCAACAACGGCTTGGCCGATGCCCATAACATCGCGTGGAAACTTGGCTGGGTGATGCAGGGCAAGGCGGGGCCCGCATTGCTCGACAGCTACAGCCCCGAGCGCCGTGGCGCGACACTTGACGTGTTTGCCAATGCGAGCAAATCAGCCCGGTTCATGACACCACCGACGCGCGGTTGGGAACTGATGCGCAACGCGGCCCTGAACCTTGCGCTTAGCCACTCGTTTGCCGGAAAGCTGGCCAACCCGCGCCAGATGACGCCCTATACTTATTCAAATAGTCCGGTTGTCCTGGCCGACGACGCTTCGTTTACGGGCGGCCCGGTCGCCGGGGCCATGTTACCTGATGCGTGCATTGACGACGGGCATCTTTCAGACAAGTTGGGTGAAGGATTTTCGGTGATCGTGTTTGACAGTAAATTCGCGCAAAGCCTCGATATCCCCGGTATTGAAATCATTTTGGTGGATGTCCGCTCCGAGGCCGCAAAGCTTGTATCAGCAGATGCTTCGAGCGCCTATTTGGTAAGGCCCGATTTGCATATCGCGGCACGTTGGCACAAGGCCACCCCAGCCGCTATTGAGCTCGGGCTGAAACATGCAATTGCAGGAGAAAAGCTATGACCCCGACTGACGTGGAATGCGTTTATGATGCGCTTGCGCACAAGCTTGATGCGGTTGGCTCGGCAAAATCCGAATTGTTTCTTGCCAAGCTGGCGCTGCTGCTTGCCAACGAACTGTGTGATGCCACGCGTGCTCTTAAATTGATTGATGAGGCAAGCACCAACCTGGACGCCTAAGATTGAGCCTTTTGTGGTTTAGATACGTGGTTGGTATGGGCTCGAAGCTGATGGGGTGGATGTAGCAGGCGTTTCGCGCTGATTTGAGTGCTGTGATTTGGCGAACTTGTTGGACGATTGGGATCGTCTCAATCTGACGACAAGAGGTTTCAATGTCAGACCAATATGTACCGGCTCTGCGCCAGCGATTTCTCGAATACATGCGGATCAAGGGTCTGCAACTGAAAACGCAGACGATGTATTTGCGAGGGATGCGCGAGTTCACCCGGTTTCTGGGGCACGCGCCTGGCAGCGCGACGCCGGAAGAGCTACGGGCGTTCCAGCTCGATATGAAAGAGCGCGGCGTTGGCGCGCCGACCTTCAACAATCGGCTGACAGTGTTGGGTTTCTTCTTCGTAACGACGTGCCCGCGGCCCGAAATGAAGCGGCATATCCTCCAGCCACTTACGGCCATGCTCACTTGGCAACTTTTTGATTGCGTCACCGTAGTCCCTGCAGGTGTGTTGGGATTTTGAAGATTCCATCATCGTGAAATGCAACAGGTCCAAGAAAGTCTTAGATGTACCATCTTTCATATTTGTCATCTTCTGGTTCATCGCAACCTCATATCGCCATGCACGCTCGGATGCGTTCGATCTTTGGGACGATTACCCTGAAGAGATACCTGTTTGGCTGACCGCCTTGGACATAAAGCCGCAAAACTAAGTCAGGCAGAGCTTTTGTCGATGCCTGACTTATTAGCTGTCTGGTTTTAGGGTGGACCCAGAGGCGTGGTCCTTCAGAAATCAACCTCGATGGCGATGCCCTTTTCAACTGCCAGATCGACCACGGCGGCGGCGACCGCAAGGTCTTGCAGCCCAACTCCGGTGCCATCGAACAGCGTGATTTGCGTGTCCGATGTCCGGCCCGGATCAGTGCCGTTGATTACCGCGCCCAGTTGTACGATGTCGCGTTCCGCCAAAAGCCCTTGCGCGATCGCATGCTGCGCTTCGCCGATGGTGACGGATTGCGCGACCTCATCCGTGAAGACGCGGGCACGCGCCAGAAGTCCCGCCTCGACCTCTTGTTTGCCTTTTGTGTCGGTGCCCATGCATGCGATATGCGTGCCGTCTGAGACATGGTCCGCCAACAGCGACGGTGCAAAGGCGCTGGTGATCGAAATGATCACATCCGCCTCTGCCATGCCCGGCAGGTCCACCGCCTCGAACTGCAGTCCAGCCTCGGTGGCGACCTTTTCAATGTTTGGCAACATCTCTGGGTGATAATTCCAGCCGATGACCTTTTTAAAGGCACGCTGTTCTAATGCCGCGCGCAGTTGGAACGTCGCCTGATGGCCAGCACCGATCATGCCGATCACCGATACATCATGGCGGGCAAGATGCTTGATCGATACGGAGGATGCTGCGGCAGTTCGCAGTGCTGTCAGAAGGTTGCCCCCGACCATGGCCGAGGGCTTGCCTGTATCAGGATCAAAGAGGAATACGGTGGACTGATGATTGATCAGCCCGTTCTTTTCAAGATTTTTGGGCCAATAGCCTCCGGCCTTGAGGCCAAGTGTCAGACCCGCGCGGTCAAACCCGCCCTTGAAGCCATAGAGCGCATCTTCATGTCCAATCGCCTCACGAACGACCGGAAAATTGTAGGCGTCTGCGGATTCCATGGCGGCAAACACCTTTTCAATTGCGTCAAACGCGACCTTGCGGGTGATGAGGTCGGCAATATCGCGTTCGGGTACGATCAGCATGGCTTGGTCTCCTGAGTAAGATGCGGGCCAGCCTTACCGGCCCGCGTGATAACGTGATAGTTTAGTAGGCGCGGCCACGTGCCGATACGGGCCAGACGCATTCGACTTTGCCGTTGCGGACACCGACATACCAATCATGAACGTTTGCCGTCGGGTCGCAGTGACCGGGTACCAGCTTCAACTTTTCATTGACCTTCAGAATGCCCTTTGGATCCGCAATCACACCATGCTCGTCCGAACATTTGACGTATTCCACATCATCGCGCCCGTAAATAAAGGGCAAACCGCTGTCGATCGACTGCGCCTTCAACCCTGCATCGCAGATCGCCTTGTCGGCCTTCGCATGGCTCATCACGCTGGTCAGGATGAAGAACGCATTTTCCCATTCGCCTGCGTCGATCCGCTTGCCGTCTTTATCCAGAATGCGACCGTAGTCGGCATCCATGAAGGCGTAAGAGCCGCACTGCAACTCGTTATACAGCCCCGAATTACTTTCGAAATAATACGATCCGGTGCCGCCCCCAGAAACCAGTTCGGTCTCGATCCCTTCGGCTTTCAACGCAGCGACAGCCCCCGAGACCTGCGCAATCGCCGCGTCAAGCTTGGCCTTGCGATCCTCAAAACTGCCCATGTGCTGCATGGCACCCTGATAGGCTTGGATGCCTTTGAAAGTCAGGTTTTCAGCCACTTTTACGGCCCATGCAATCGCAACAACTGCCGGTGTCGTGCTCACGCCGCACCGCCCCGCGCCGCAGTCGATTTCGATGAAGACACCCAGATTGGTCCCGTGTCTTGTTGCGGCCGCAGACAAGTCGGCGACGTTGGCCACATCGTCCACACATACGATGACTTCACCGCCGCTCATCCTCGGGAGTTGCGCAAGGCGTTCGATCTTGGCGAGGTCACGAACTTGGTTGGAAACGAGGATTTCCTTGATGCCTGCGCGGGCGAAAACCTCTGCCTCGGACACCTTCTGGCAGCAGACGCCGACAGCGCCGCCCAGTTCCATTTGAAGCTTCAGAACATCTACGGACTTGTGCATCTTGCCATGGGCCCGGTGCCGCATGCCGTGCGCCTTGGCATAATCGCCCATCTTCTTGATGTTGCGTTCCAGAGCTTCAAGATCCAACACCAGTGCAGGTGTCTGGATATCCGCGGCGTCCATGCCGGGCTTGGCGGGAATGTCAAAACCAACCTCGTAGGCGTCGAAATCAATCAGGTCTTTCATGGGAAGTCTCCTTTTCAGCCCAGCATCCAGGGCAATTTATCCAGATCGACGTTGCCGCCGGTGATGATGACGCCGACGCGTTTGCCGCGAAAGGCGTCAGGGTTTTTCAGAATAGTGGCCAGCGGCACCGCGCTAGAGGGTTCCATGACCACGCGCAGGTGCTTCCAGATCAGCTTCATCGCGTCGATGATTTCCTGTTCCGAGGCCTTGTAAATCTCGGAAACGTGGTTCGATACAAAGTGCCAGGTCAAATCCTTGAGCGGCACAAGCAGTCCGTCCGCGATGGTCTTGGGTGCATCGTCTGCGATGATGTAGCCCGCCTTGAAACTGCGATAGGCGTCGTCCGCCTGTTCTGGCTCCGCCGCAATGACCTTGGTTTCGGGCGCAAGAGTTGCGAGGGTTAGGCAGGTGCCGGAAATCATGCCACCACCACCGATCGGTGCCACAACCATGTCCAGCCCGTCGGTCTGCTCCATGAATTCCTTCGAACAGGTCCCCTGCCCCGCGATCACGCGCGGATCATTATAGGGATGCACAAAGTCACCCCCCGTCGCGGCCTGTATCTCAGCAAAGGTCGCCTCGCGTGATGAAGTCGACGGATCGCATTCGGTGATCTTGCCACCATATCGGCGCACGGTGTCCTTTTTGGCCTGAGGGGCGGTGCGTGGCATGACCACATTGCACGGAATGCCGCGCAGCATGGCCGCATAGCTGAGGCACGAGGCATGGTTGCCAGAAGAATGCGTCGCGACACCTTTCGCGGCTTGAGGCTCGTCCAGCCCGAACACAGCATTTGCGGCCCCGCGAACCTTAAAGGCCCCCGGTTCCTGGAAATTTTCGCATTTGAAAAATAGCTCCAAGCCAGAAAGGGTGTCCATGATGCCGCACGTCATTACCGGTGTGAGGTTCACAGCATCTCGAATGCGATCGTGAGCTTCTTTCACAGATTCATAGGTTGCTG
>ERZ651776.2062-NODE-2062-length-22674-cov-28.746117_pt1 | contig 22674 bp, 23 predicted proteins | sample MGYA00514761_ERZ651776 | MGnify/ENA metagenome assembly ERZ651776 | reverse complement strand
GTCAGTACAAAATTAACGTTTTCAATCCCGGAAACAACCGGTGTTGCTGCAATGTCGTCTGTTGTCGTTACAGTCAGTGTATCGTTATCAGTGGCTGCCATCAGTGATAATGTCACCAGTTGTGTAGGTGGTAAATGTACCAGCGATTACATCATCGTTGACTGTACCAAACACGTTTTCGCTTCCGGTGCTTAGATCGGACGCCAAAGCAGGCGTCGCAGCAATAGCCGCCGTGTAGGCAGCGTTCAGATCAGCAACAGTGTCAAAACCTGTACCAGCAACCAAAGTCGCCTCAGCAGTTGCGTTTGCGGCTGTTGTAGCTGCGTCAGCGATTGCTGTGTCGTTTGAAGTGATCGCTGCGTCTACAGTCGCGTGGGATACGCCAGCACCATCAGTCAATGCAGCAGCCACTGCGTCTGCGTTGTTTGTGTTCGAACCTGCAGTGAAAGCAGCATCTACAGTTGCGTAGGTTGTGCCAGCTTCTGTGGTCAGAGCAGTTGTTTTAGCTGTGTCTGCAACGGTTGTGTTGTCAGACTCTGCAACTGCTGCGATAATTTCTGCAGATGTTGCGTCGTCGGCAACCGTGACACCCGCGTCTGCAATGGCTTGATTAATAGTATCGTTGGCCGCAGTCACACCAGCTGCGGTTGCGTTTGCGGCAACTTCCGCAACGGTTGTTGCTGTTGCATCTACTGCAGTTACTGCAGCAAGCAAAATTTCTGCGTTATCAGATGTGATGTCTACCGCTACATCATCAGAGCCGCCACATGCCGCGAGCGACAGGGCCATAAGCGATATACCACCGGCTTTGGCTGCGTTTTTAGCGTTCTTGGATTCCCAGGCTTTTACGAGCTTGCTGGTTGCGTTCAACTCAGCAGCGCTTGAATCGAAAGACGCGTGTTGTTGGATGGTCATAGTTTCTTTCTCCAGACATAAATGTTCACTGATCTTTTTAAACACGCGCCATGAATCTATTCAATATATTAAATTATGTTTAAAAAATACTAAACAATCCGTCAATAATTCACAATATAATTTAATAAAATGTATAACAATATGAATAACTAACGCATATTTCATACAGCTTAAAACTCATTGAAGCCGCGGTTTTAATGGCATTATTGTTAAAATTTAATCTTTCATTAACGATATAGCTACTGTACCCGTAGTTAAGCGTTACGATTCGAACTGCAGATCAATGGGAAAAGGAAATTAGGCATGAAGCATCAAAATTTAGCCTTAGTTACAGCGATGTTTGCGCTATCAGCGTGTGGCGCTCCGCAATATTCGACGGCAAAGCTTAACTCTGAAGTAAATGCTTTATCAAATGTATCATCTGATATTTTATCCCAACCAAAACTTGCAAAAGCTCTTTCAGGCGATTTCAAAAATGATCTCTCCAAAATCGTGATTAATTCACCTGAGTATATCGTATCTATGAGTAATTATAATAGATCCTTAAGTGAAATTTTAGTTGCAGATGCAGATAGAGAATTCCAAATTTCTGCGAGCGCTAATGCCGGTCAAACTGTTAAGGATGGCGCTGGTTTGGCCTCCACTACGGAACGCGGCGCCAGTGCAAACCTCTCGGTCAGTCAGCTCATCTTCGATGGCGGCTCCAGCGTTGCCAGAATAGACCAGGCACGGGCCAATGCCTTCATCGCAGAAATGGATGTGGCGCTCGCAGCCAATACCACCGCAAAAGATGCCGCGGTCTCATGGATTAACCTCGACACACTGAACATGCGCGACACACGATTTAAGGCGCTCATGACCAAAACCGAGAAAATGCTGACGCAGATGGAAACGCTTGTTGCGAGTGGTATGGTCGACAAGAGCGCCAGCGCCTCCGCAGAAATTGCCGCTCGAGCACTCTCTTTGGAAAAAGCAAATCTTGATGCGCAAATTGCAGCGGCGGAAGCCAGCTACATGAAATTCTTTGGAGCTGTCCCGAAAAATCTAACCACGCCGCCATCGCTTCTCACAGCCGCAGATCTGACCCATATCCAACGCAACTGGAACCGTGCACCAATAATGGCGCAGACAGCCGCTCAAGTTTTATCCGCCAAACAGAGTTTACTTGTGGCACAAGGTCGTGAAAAACCAACCGTCGGGTTCAAGGCCGGTATGGCATCGCCAATGGAAAAGGACGAGCGCACAACCTATGCAATCGGTTTAGAAGTGTCGTGGATCATTGGGGACGGTGGACGACGCGAAGCCAATACCGCCGCACAGGCTGCCAATTTGAAGGCGGCGGAGCAAAGGCTCAAAGGAGCAAAGCTGGCCGGAAAAAGAGAATTGGATACGGCGTTGAGCAGACGTACCGCGCTCACCGCCTCGCTTGACACACTCGTTGCGCAAGAAGCTGCGTCTCAAAATGAGCTTGAAATCATGTGGTCGCAACTTGCGACGGGCCAAACGACAGTTCGCCAATTGATTCAGGCCGAAGAGAAAGCCTACCGCACCTCTGATCAAAGAATATCGGTCGCCTCAGAGCTCCTAAAAATTGACTACGAAATGCTCGCCAGCTCGGGCCTTTTGTCAAAGCGACTGGGAATTAACACCAATAAGACCATAATTAAGGCAGCAAAATGACGGATTTGACCGCATCAAAACCTCTGGACCATAGCGCTGATGAAGCGGATGTGGACCCGCAAGGCGTAACAGACGGTGAGCGCGCCGTAGAGGACACGTCAAACTCGACCGAAAGCGAGCTGGTGCTCACTCTCCAGAGGTTCCTTCGCGATCAAGGCGAAGCCTACAGCGAAGCGGCGATACGCGACCTGCCGGCCACGTCAAGCAATACGTTTTCACCGGCCGAAATGGTGAGCGTTTTACGCGAGATCGGCTATGTCGCCAGCTTTGGTCGTATCTCAGCCAACAACCTGGCACAGAGCCATTGCCCAATGATTGGGTTCTGGGAGGATGGTGGCGCGTTCATTTTGACCGAGATCAAATCGGACGGCACCGTCAAATACGCAAGTATCGAAAATAAACTTAAAATCAGAAAAATGTCGAAAGACCAGTTTTCGGCCAAGTTTTCCGGTCACCTTATTTTAGCGCGTCGTGACAGCAATGCCGAAGCCAAATCGAGTAAGCGCTGGTTCTATTCGGCCTTCGCACAGGGCAAATGGCTCTACATACAAGTGATCTTAGCGGCCACAATGTCCAATTTCTTGGGCGTTTCGACATCAATATTCGTCATGGTGGTCTATGACCGCGTTGTGCCCAATGAGGCTATTGAATCGCTAATTGCCCTATCCATCGGCGTGATGATCGCACTTGGGTTTGACTTCTTAACCAAGTCGCTCCGCGCCAACTTTATCGACCGGGCCAGCAAGCGGGCAGACGCGCGCATGTCGCGCATGGTGTTCGACAAAATTCTCACGCTGCGATTGGACGCTGGCAATCAAAGCTCGGGAGCGGTGGCAAGTGTCGTTCGAGAATTTGACACGCTGCGAGAGTTCTTTACCTCTGCAACGCTCGTGGCGATTGTGGATTTGCCCTTTATCTTCTTCTTTATCTATGTGGTCTACTTGATCGGTGGAAATATCGCGATTGTGCCTTTGCTTGCAGTCCCTTGCGTGTTGATCATTGGCGTCGCTATTCAACCAATCTTAGCCCACCTCGCCTCAGGTGCCATGCAAACGGGCATGTCGAAACAAGCCGTGCTGGTCGAAACTTTGAATGGTCTCGACACGATCCAGGCCACCGGCTCCGGACGCCTAATGAAAAACCGTTTTGAAACCGCGACAACGGATCAATCTGAACTTGGCCTAAAAGCCCGAATTTTTTCACAATTCGCGATCAATTCGGCAGCTTCAATTCAACAAATCGCTCAGGTGGCAACAATCTTTTACGGGGTGTTTCTGATCCAAGCCCAAGAACTTACGATGGGCGGACTTATCGCCGCGGTCATTCTGGGGGGACGGGCCCTTGCGCCCCTTGGTCAGGTCGCATCGGCATTGTCGCGGGCCAACTCCGCACGCCAAGCTTTCCGCTCAATTGATAAGTTGATGAATCGGACAGATGGCGTTGCAGACTCCGATCAAAGATTGAGCCGCCCAGTCCTCAAAGGTGATATCGAGTTTGTAAACGTTTCCTACACCTTTCCTGGTGCGAAGAATGCGCTAATCAAGGATCTTTCCATTAAAATCCCAGCAGGCCAAAAAGTGGCAGTTCTAGGCCGGATGGGGTCGGGGAAATCCACCTTTGCGAAACTCTGCGCCGGCTTGATCCAACCCACAACCGGATCTATTCTTTTAGACGGTATAGACCTGCGTCAAATTGATAAATCCGACCTGCAACGTAATTTAGGCGTGATGCTACAGGAAACCTGGCTATTCTCTGGCACAGTTCGCGAGAATATCCAACTGGGCTACTATGAGTATGACGATGAGCATCTGCTGAAAATCTGCCAGCTCTCTGGAACGGACGATTTCATAAAAGGCAATCCAGCAGGCTATGACCTGAAGATCAAAGAACGCGGTGTTGGGTTGTCTGGTGGGCAACGCCAGTCAATCAACCTCAGCCGCGCACTCCTCCATGAGCCGAATATCTTGGTTCTTGACGAACCAACAAGCTCCATGGACTCCTCAACGGAGGCCGCAATCCTACAGCGCCTTGGCGACTACCTGACAGATCGGACCATGGTTGCGGTGACGCATAGAAACACATTGCTCAATCTCGTGACCCGCGTCCTCGTCATGGACCAAGGGAATATCATCCTCGATTCCCCTCCCGGTGAGCTGAAAAAATAAGAATAAGAGAGCGTTATGGCCAAATCAAAATTCGAAAAACTATCCCGAGAAATGGAAGAGCGTGAGGGCTTCGGCAACTCTCTCATCATCTTTGTCATTGCGGCCTTGATCGTCTCGGTATTGGGCTGGGCGTCCATCGCCGAGCTCGATAATGTCACGCGGGGCGATGGGAAAATTGTATCCACCACCCAGAACCAAATGGTCCAGTCATCGGAGTCTGGCGTGATCTTATCGCGCTCTGTTGATGAAAACGCCCTCGTGCAAACGGATGATGTGCTCTACGAAATCAATCCGATCGAATTGCAGTCAGAATTGGATAAGCTTCAGCAACGGGCTGCAACACTCTTTGTCAGGGAGCTTCGCCTACAGGCAGAAAGCCGAGGATTAGAATTTGCGCCTGACGCATCTATGATGGCGCAGTCCAAGGATACGGCCGCAACTGAAGAGGCCCTACACCTTGCCAAGCGCAAAGAGCTCTCTGGGCTGATGTCTATCCTGAAGCTGCAAAAAATCCAACGGGAGCAAGATCTAACAGCATCCCAACAGGCCCTTGAGACGTCACGCAATATGCTGGGCCTGATCAAGGATGAAATCACCATCATTGATCCGCTGGTGCGCCAAAATATCATGCCCGAAACGCGGCTTTTGGAGCTGCGCCGTGATGAACAGCGCATGTCTGGCGAAATTCAGGCCGGGGTAGCCCGGGTCGCGATCGCACAGTCTGCCATCTTGGAAGTTGAAAACGAGATATCAAATGGCCTCGACAGCTATAAGCGCCGTGCGCTTGAAGAGCTTAATACCGTTGTTGCCGAATTAAGTGAGGTCAATACACTTGTTCCCGCGCTACAAGAGCGGGTTAAACGCACAGTAATACGCGCGCCGGTCGACGGTATTGTTAATCGGATCAACTTTCAAACTGTTGGTGCATATGTCCGAGCGGGGGATGTGATACTGGAAATTGTGCCGACGGGAGAGGCGCTTAAACTCGAAGCTAAAATAGATCCAAAAGACATTTCGAGCATCCGTATGAACGATTTTGTACGCATCCGTTTGAGTGCCTATGACTCCTCTAAGTATGGCGCTATTGACGGATATGTAACAAGCATAAGCCCCGATGCCATCACTGATACATCCGGAGGTGCCAGTCGTTCATACTACCTACTCGATATATCTATCGACAGCGGTATTACCTTGGAAACGGGCGAAGAAGTGGTCTTGCTTCCCGGCATGACAGCAACCGTGGATGTGGTTTCCGGAAAGCGGACCGTTCTCGACTATATCTGGCAACCCGTTTCAAAAGTTAAAGAGTTGGCTCTACGTGATTAATTCTCTGGATCAACACATACCAAACCAGAAAGGTTTTTGAAAATGACAATTGCAGATGAATTGCTCGTTTTGAAGGCCGTTGATACCAAATCGATACTCTTCCCTTTTATGAAGAATATCAGCCGGTGGGAACTGCTTCTCACGATAGCGCAATTGGACGGAAACCCCGATTATGGCATCTGGAACTACATCGATATGCTTCACACCAAAACAGAAAACCCAATGACGCTTTACGCCTTCCTTAAACTCAAGATTGAGGAAGGAAGCCTTGTAAAAACCAAAAGCGAAAAGAAAAGTCGGAAATCACTAATCCTGAGTGAGGAGCTAAATTTGGAGTTGGAACGGTTCATGATGAATAGAGAAACACCCCGCCTACCCGAGGTGACAAACATATCATATGAGTAACCACCTCAGGAGAATTGCAACCCATTACTGAAGGTTTAAATAGCGTCAAAAATGAAACACATGAGCAAATTTCAACGGTTTAGTATTGTTGATACACGGCTCGTTTATTATTTAGCTAGAGACATCTTAAGTTACGGCGAACACTGTATTTAAGATACTTATTGTTGGAGCCGGAGCGATGAATATGCAAAGTAACAAAATAGAAAAAGAGGCGAAAATGGACCAAGAATCCACAGGGCTCATCACCGTTGATGGCGTTGAATATAAGTTCAGTGACATGACTGATGCCGCGAAAGCTCAGCTCTCAAATATTCAGTTTGTAGATCACCAAGTTCGACAGTTGCAAAATGAGTGGGCGATTTCTGATACCGCGCGTCTCGGCTACCAGGCCGCGCTTAAAGGCGAATTGCTTAAAAGCGCAAAAAAATAAACACACATCATGTCGCAGAAAATCAAAATTGATGGTGTTGAACACGACCTGGATAGCCTTAGCGTAGATGCAAAGGCTATATTAGAAAAGCTGCAACATACTGATAAGCAAATTCAGGATACAACCAACCTTTGCGCTCTGCTAACTCGAGCCAAAAAAAGTTATATTCAAGAATTGAAACGTGAAATGATCCAAGGAAAGTCAGGCGTCGATATCGCATCGCTCTTTGACTAAACATACAGAGGAAATGAAATGCCGAAAATTACAGTCGATAATGTAGATTACAACACCGAAGATTTGACAGACAATGGCAAGGCCCAACTTGCAAGTCTTCAGTTCTTGGAAGTCCAAATGAGAAAACTGCAAAACGAAATTTCTGTTTATCAAACGGCACGAAATTCATATGTCGCGGCACTTAAAGCGGAACTGGCAAAAGCGTCCTGATCCGATCAATCCTACGACGGAGGCGGGGGAGCTCTCCGGCCAATGCTGGTGGCCATTTCAATGATCCTGGCTTAAAACTGTCCCTGATGCGCCTAGGTTTGAAGGCTTTGGTATTGCGATAATGACTAAATTTGTGAAACGAATTGCACTGCTCATAGCCATTCCATTTTTCATTTGGACTGGCTATTGGACAGCTTTCGCTTACGCTATTGAACGCGGCATTTCTCTGGCCAGTCAAAACCCGCAAATTTCAGGAACTGCAGCTCAATTTGAAGTTGCCTCCGTTACGGGCTACCCCCAAAATTTCGCAATCGGGATCACGGAAATTGAAATTGGGGCTAAAGACAGGTTCACATGGGCAACCCAGGAAGTCCTTGTGGAGGCTAAAAGTTATCAGCCGAACAGAATAAACGTAGATTTATCAGACCCTCACAGCATCTCAGGTTCGATCGGATCGCTTGGAATTGACGCTGAGCTTGCGGATTTAAGTGTTTTCTTCAAACCTAACTTACAACTCTCTCTCGGGAATTTAGACGCAAATTTCCAAAATGTTATCCTGTCCTTTGAGGGGATAACAGGAGCAGAGATTGAGACAATGTCTGCCCATATAAGCGCCTCTCCAAATACAGAAACAAACTACCAGGTGACCGCGCAAATTCAGAACCTGAACCTGTCAAATATGTTGGTTGGATTGGGCAGCGATTACCAAAGAATTCAAAATATTTCCCTCTCTGCCGAGGCCCAGCTATCACAACCTCTTGATCGGCTGACGATGGCAAGTGGCGCACCTCGGTTGCGAATGCTGCTGTTACACGAGGCTCTTATTAACTACGGTGACATATCAGTTTTGTTGGACGCCAAATTGGTGAGTAGCGAGGCCGGAGCTCTCAACGGTAATGTTAATCTTACAGTGCAGAATTGGAAAACTTTATTTAGTTTGGTGAAACGTCTGGGATATATCGAACCAGATCTTGAAGAGTTCTTTTATACAATTTTGGTGAACCTTGCGATCGAAGGTGGATCGGAAGACAGTTTAACGATCCCCCTAACCATCACCAATAATACGATTTCATTCGGCGCATTGACTTTGGGCGTGCTGCCATAGGTCCCGAGAATACGGGTCGTAACTGCACCTCAAACGAGGTTGGTGCGGCGTGAGGCGGTTCAGTCGCCCCCATTCAACCGACCCATTCAATGTCCAACGAGACCCACGATCGCCACCTGGGAAATACTTGACCGTTAACGACCATGCGTCATTGTGGGGATCATGCGGTGGAAGCTGCGCGCAGGGCCGTTGAAACAGGGGCTGGGCGAAAATGGCCCCAACAGCGCGCAAGAAATTCATGCGTGATTGGCCACAGCTGATTGACGATCACGGTTTAAACCTGACAGATTAAACGTCCACATTGCTTACGAATTACGGACACTCAAGTACTCTAGCCTCTATTCGGCGATGCGGGTTGAGCGCGATCTTTTCTTACGATGCACGCCCCATTTCCCATGTCGAAATGAGCCCCATTCAGTGAGAAAAAGATTGTGTTTCTGTCCGGCGCCATTGCAAGGTTCGAACTATAAAACTTCAGGAGGCACAGCTTGCCAGAGTCCACACTAAATACGCCAGAAATTGCCCGGCTGGATTTCAAGACAGATCTTGGCGCGGGCGCGCGGGCGCGGATTGGATTGTTGGTACTTGAATCTGATCAAACCATGGAATGGGAGATGCGGCACATGGCCGATCTTCCAGGGGTTGCACTCTATCACGCACGCCTCGCCAATGACGCGGAGGTGACGCCAGACACGCTGGTGCAAATGGAGTTAGAACTTCCAAAGGCCGCAGCGCTCTTGCCAGGTTATCTTGGTCTTAAAGCCATTGGCTATGGCTGCACCTCTGGCAGTACGATCATTGGAGAGCTGCGGGTTTCCGAGTTGATACAAAGCCACCACCCCACTGTGCCGACCAGCAACCCTTTGACGGCGGCGAAAGCTGCACTCAAGCAATTGGGGGTCAAGCGGCTCGGTCTTGTAACCCCCTACCGTCCCGATGTCACAGAATTGATGCAGGCGCGCTTTGAGGAGGCTGGTATTGTCATTCAATCTGTCGGCTCCTTTTACCAACAGGATGATCGGGTGGTCGGACGGATCACGCCTGAAGCAATCTTGGACGCAGCGCTTGCAGTTGGCCAAAATGATCTTGTGGATGGCGTTTTTATTTCCTGCACCAGTCTGCGTGCGGCGGGCATTGTTGGGCAAGCGGAAGCGGCATTGGGCAAGCCTGTGACAGCCAGCAATCATGCTTTGGCTTGGCATTTGTTGCGACTGGCTGGAATTCATGATGAAGTCGCAGGCCTTGGGCGCTTGTTTCATGCCCAGCTTCCGGACCAAGACATCTAAATAAGTGCACGCCCGAGGGTTAACCAATGGCAACGGATGTATCGGGTTTGATGGGGCGGCCGAATGTGCCAGAAGACATAAAAGTAAGGAATAAACATGGATTGGCGCACAAAATTATTGAACCCTTCTTTGAAGGCGCGGCAAGATTACCGCTCGCTTGCCGTCCCTGTCTATCGTGGCTCAACGGTGTTGTTTCACGATCAAGCGGTCGTGACAGATGATTGGCGGCAAGCCGAGTATGGCTATTCCTATGGGCTTTATGGAACACCGACGACTTTGGAATTGGCGGCTAGACTTGCGGAGCTTGAAGGAGCATCTGAGACCTTTATCGTGCCCGGGGGACAGGCAGCTATTGCGCTGATCTATTTTGCCTATTGCCAAGCCGGCAGCCATGCTTTGGTGCCGCATTCCGCCTATGGGCCGAACAAGGCGATGGCCGAAGGTATCATGCGTGGATTGAATATTGAGGTCGAAGCCTACGACCCTTTGATCGGCGCTGGGATTGACGGGCTGATCCGCGAAAATACAAGCCTCATTTGGTGCGAAAGCCCCGGCTCTGTCACGATGGAGGTGCAAGATGTGCCCGCTATCGTTCAAGCCGCCCATGCCCGCGGCGTTGCCGTGGCCCTGGATAATACATATGCGGCTGGCGTGATGTTTGACGCATTCGCACATGGTGTTGATGTCAGTATGCAGGCGCTCACAAAATATGTGGGCGGTCACAGCGACCTCTTGCTTGGCTCGGTTTCTGCGCGTGACAAAGCCGCTTACGAACGGCTTGGACCAATTTATCAGCAGCTGGGCCTTGCCGTCTCGCCCGATGATTGCAGCTTGGCTTTGCGCGGGTTGCAAACCCTGGCTGTTCGGTTGGAGGTATTGGAACGAAACACCCTTGAGATTGCAAATTGGCTGGTTGATCACCCTTTGGTCGCGCAGGTGCTTCATCCGGCACTGCCGTCTTGTCCGGGGCATGACACTTGGGCGCGAGATTTTAGCGGATCAACGAGCGTGTTTTCTTTCATTTTTAAGGATACCATTGCCGCAGACCAGGTTGTGGAGTTTATAAATCAGCTGAAGATTTTTAAGATTGGAATGAGCTGGGGTGGGGTACACAGCCTTGCGGTGGTCTATCCAGATTTACAGCGCCCCAATCAGGATTTTGGTGGCCGGATTGTACGGCTCAATATTGGCCTTGAAAAGGTAGAAGATTTGACCATCGATCTTGCCCAAGCCATGGCGAAAATAAGCTAATCCAAAATCCCAAAAAAAGCGGCTGGCCCCGAAAGACCAGCCGCAGAGTTGTACATTTACTCAGGGAGAAGAAATGTTATCTTTAGTTACGCAGTCCCAGCGCTATTGGATCACTTAAATTTTGTTATGGTCGGAGTTTAGGATCACACTATATCAAAATCATGCAAGGGAGATGGTGTTTCAATATACCAAGACCATGGCGAGGAGTTTGGCAGTTCAATCCCCCATCTGCCTAAAGCTTTAATATGGGATCCCTTGCAGGGGGAATTTGCGTTTATGACCAATCCAATTGATACTTACAATTCCGCCCATGTCTCATACGCCCTGTGTGATCGCACAAACAATCCGCACCAACCAAAAGCTTAAAATGTCACAAACACACAACATAGTTTGGTTCAAGCGCGATCTAAGGGTCAATGATCATGCCCCGCTCCTGGCGGCTTCACGCCAAGACGCGCCCGTCATTCCCCTGTATATCGTGGAGCCCGATCAGTGGCTCCAACCAGATGCATCGCGGCGTCATTGGCATTTTATCCATGACTGTCTGTGCGACCTAAACAAAGAGCTGCGAGAGTTAGGGCAAGAATTGATCATAAAAATTGGCCATGCTGCCGACATCTTTGCACAGCTTCATTCAGATCATCATATCGGCACGATATATACCCATGAAGAAACTGGGAACCTCTGGTCGTACCAGCGAGATATTGCAGTGCAAAACCTGTGCAGCGGTCTCGATATCGAACTAAGAACCACCCCTACAAATGGCATAGTGCGAAAATTACGCAGTCGCGACAGTTGGTCAAACATCCGAAACAAGCGCATGATGGAAGCCATTCATCCAAGGCCCAATGCCCTGCCATCTGTTGAGCGCTGTCAATCAGATCCGCTGCCGGAAAAATGCGACCCTATGTTTGGAAATCTGCCAATTGGCCGTGTTCAAAAAGGTGGCCGAATTCAGGCTGTAAAAGATCTTCGGAGCTTTCTTAATCATCGTTCTCGCGGTTATCTTTCGCACATTTCTGCGCCAAATCAGTCAGAGTTTTATTGTTCTCGCCTGTCTGGCCACCTCACATTTGGAACGCTGTCTGCACGAGAGGTTAGCCAATCGATTGCCAAGCGGCGAGGACAGTTATCTCCAGAAGAAAATAAGAGTTTTGGACGAAACCTGCGCGCATTTGAATCGCGCTTAGCCTGGCGTTGCCACTTCATTCAAAAGATTGAAGATCAGCCCGAAATTGAGACGCATTGCATGCATCCCGCGTTTGAAAATTTGCGCGAACCTGCGCATAATCCTACGCAGTTTCAAGCCTGGGCAAATGGCAAGACCGGATACCCCTTTATCGATGCCTGTATGCGCAATCTTACCGCAGAAGGTTGGATCACTTTTCGCATGCGTGCCATGCTCGTAAGTTTCGCCAGCTATCAACTTTGGCTCGATTGGCGTGTCACAGGGCCTCATTTGGCGCGCCTGTTTACAGATTATGAACCCGGCATTCACTACAGCCAAATGCAGATGCAATCCGGCGTCACGGGAATTAATGCCATTCGCATTTATAACCCAATTAAGCAATCCAAAGAGCATGACCCTAAAGGTGTTTTTATTCGCAAATGGGTCCCAGAGCTTAAGGATGTTCCCGATGAGTTTATTCACGAACCCTGGGCCTTCACACCGAACCTTATGTCGTCCAGCAACTTGAGTCATGGGCAGGACTACCCCGCCCCCATCGTGGATCATACCACCGCGACACGCGCAGCAAAGCAAAAGATTTTTGAGGTCAAGGATGGCCCAGAGTTTCGAGCTGCGGCAAATTCCGTTTTCCTCAAATTGGGAAGCCGCAAAACCCAGTCGACCAAAACACGCAAAGCAAAACCTAAAAATGACGGCCAATTGTCTCTTTTTTGAGGCCTCGAAACATCCGAATGCATGGCCCTTACCCAAAACCACCAAAGTCATTTCAAGCAATTTTTAATGGCCCAAAATACTCTCGTGATATTGATAAAACTCCGCCTCACTATATCTGACCTTCAATCGCAGATATCGACGTCACAAATGGCAAGCGGCGGCAGTTAAAGGGTATTGGAATTTTCATGTTAAACATCGCAATCATTGGCGCCGGGCTATCGGGTCTTACGGCAGCAAATATCTTGCATGACCATGCCAAGGTGACGGTGTTCGACAAGGCCAAAGGACCAAGCGGTCGCCTAGCGACGCGGCGTGCAGATCCCTATAGTTTTGACCATGGGTGCCAATTTTTCAGCGCAAAATCCAACGCATTCAAAGAATTCTTGGCGCCCATGCTGCGCCAGGACGTGATCAAATGCTGGGACGCTACCTTTGTTGAAATTGAAAATCGCCAAATTGCAAAATCGCGGCAATGGGATGCACAAAACCCTCATTATGTCGGTTCGCCAAGTATGAATGCGGTCGGGAAATTCCTGAGTCAAGATCTCCGCCTCGCTCTGGGAACGCCGGTGACCGCGGTGCGCAAGACCTCAACAGGCTGGTTGCTTAAAGGAGACACCGGTCAAGACCTAGGGCAGTTTGATTGGGTTGTTTCGGCCATTCCTGCGCAACAAGCTGCCGCATTATGGCCAGAAGACACATCATTTTACACCAAGGTTAAAACTGCACAAATGGAAGGATGCTTCACGCTCATGCTTGGGTTTGAGGCCGGTTTCGCACTAGATTACCAAGCCGCCTTAGTGCGTGGTGAAGATATAAGCTGGATCTCAGTGAATTCCTCTAAACCCGACCGTAATGCTGCGACGTCCCTGCTGGTTCACTCCAGCAATGACTGGGCAACACAGCACGACAGTATGGATCGCAATGAAGCTTTGCGATACCTGCTAGAGCAGGTAAGCTTGGTGATTGGCCAGGATGTCAGCCATGCAGACCACAAGGCCATTCACCAATGGCGCTACGCAAATTGCCAAAAACGCACCGGTGAAACCCATTTCATAGATCATGCGTCCCAAAGTGGCGCCTGCGGAGATTGGCTCATTAGAGGGCGCGTAGAGGCCGCTTTTACCAGCGGGTTTTCCATTGCGCAGGATATTTTAAGCCGGCTTTAAGTCAGGCGTCAACCAACCGTAGGTTGGGTTTCGGATCTAACTCTTGTGGCGCGTTCTGGGCAATATAGTCCCATGTCGCAAGCGCGATCATTGCGGCATTATCTGTTGCCCATTTTTGCGGCGGCAGGCAAAGGGAGACACCCGTCTCCTCGCTGATCTGCTGCATATGCGCACGCAGCTGACGGCTTGCCGCCACACCGCCAACCACGGCCAGCGAGGCGGGCCGCTTTTGCGCGATGGCACGGCGCAGCTTGGCCCCCAATACGTCCAAGCAGGCATCCACAAAGGAGGCCGCGACGTCATCGATTACAAACTCTGGATGGGTTTCCACATAGCGCGCCACACTAGATTTGAGCCCAGAGAAGGAAAATTCATAGCCGGAATGAATCATTGGCCGTGGAAATTTTATCCGAGCGGTGCCAGAGGCGGCCATGCGGTCAATCGCCGGACCGCCGGGCATTCCCAGCCCAAGTGTGCGAGCCACCTTGTCGTAGCATTCCCCCACTGAGTCATCGCGCGTGGTGCCTAAAAGCTCATAGGAGTGTTGGTCTTCAAGATAGGCCAAAAGCGTGTGCCCACCCGACACCAGCATGACAAGCGCCGGATAGGTGAGGCGTTTTTCTTCTAGATCCACACTGCGGATATGTCCCCGCAGATGGTTAATTCCATAGCAGGGCAGATCCCAAGCCATGCTCAAAGCCTGGGCCGTCGACAAGCCCACCAAAAGCGATCCCATGAGCCCCGGTCCGCGCGTAACCCCAATGGCACGAAGATCCAGGCGGCCTGCGCCGGCCTGTGCCATGACAGTTTCAATGGTGGGCAAAATGGCTTCGAGATGTGCGCGGCTGGCCAATTCGGGATAAACACCGCCAAATTCCGAATGGACCTCATATTGCGAAACGGTTTCAATCGCCGCAATCTGACCATTTTGATCAACCAAAGCCACAGAGGTATCATCGCAAGAGGTTTCAATTCCCAGCACCAAATCACCCATGGCGCACCTCCAAATATTCAGCCAATTGCGCCTGCGATATCGCGCCCAAACGCTCAATCACAGCGGGAGACTGGGTGCAATTGATCAAGGTTGAGGCCACGTCCGCGCCTGCCGGCCCTTCCACAACCAAATCCGGCGCATCCGTCAATTGCGCGAGAACCGCAGAAGCATTCGCCGGTGTCGGATGGCCAGCACGGTTGGCACTTGTCACCAACAGCGGGCCAACCTGGCGCAAAAGTGCCAGCAAGAGCGGCGCATCAGGAATGCGAAAGGCGATCTCACGGCGACCGGCCAGCCAATCTGGGCAAGTTTGAGGATCAATCTCTGCGGCAATCGTCAGAGCGCCCGGCACAAACGGACTGGCCAGAGCCTGCTCGATGGTTGGTGTGAGAAGCACGCCAAGATCGACAAGCTGCTCTGACGTGGCCACCATGATCGGAAGAGCCTTGGCCCGAGGCCTATCTTTTAATGCATAGAGGCGATCCACACCGGCCTGCATATTTGGCAAAGTGGCAAGCCCTAAAACCGTATCCGTTGGTAAAAGCACCACTCCACCGGCCCGCAAAGCCGCGACGATGCGCGGCAGGTTCGCCAAATCATTGGACAAAGCGCCCCCGGTCATTGCGCGGTCACACTTAAATTTTCAGAGATTGGAAACACGCGTGTGCTGCGCGGGGATGTTTGATATTTTTCCAATCCTAAGGCTAGAAAACACTCCATAGACGCAGAGTTTCCCTGTGACACCGGCCAGATCTCATCGGGCGCATTTTCGACATTGGGGAAGGCAAATTTCCCGGCGAAATCCGCAATGTCGCGATGCGCGCGCACAAACTCTTTCACCGCCTCAACATCCGTAAACTGAAACTGTGACAGCACGCCGGCTTCGACTTTTCCGATGTAGTAATTTGGGCGCGCAGCAGGACGAATACAGACCACCGGCCGCTCCCCGCCCGCTGATACATGGCGGCCAATCAGCTCAAAAGCATGCAGACCGATCACGGGGATCGACGCGGCGAAGCCCAAAGCATTGGCAAAGGCCACAGTGGTGCGGGTCGCGCCCAGCCCACCGGGCCCAATATCGACAAATACACAGCCCACGTCGGACATCGCCTTGCCAGTTTGATCCAATCCCGCTTGCACATGGGCCTGCACATTGCGCAAGCCCACCAAAGCGGCATCCCGCGAGCTGTCGAAGATCAGCCGGTCGCCCTCTCCCAAACCAACAGCCATTTGACCGGCAGAATTTTGCAACAAAAGCGATATCATAGCCATTCACGCGAACACCTTTGTTGAAACTGCGTCAAAAGACGATGGGCCCGCTGCCCCATAGCTGCAATCTCCAAAACCCGCGCGCCGTCCTGCTCAGGAACTGCCGAGAAGGTGATGCGCAGATATGCGTCAAAAGCCTCCTCAATCCGGCCGCCCCATTCTATGATTGAAATGGCGGTTTCAATCTCCTCTTCAAGCCCCAGATTGTAAAATTCCTGCGCGCCAGACAGGCGGTAGGCATCCACATGCAACACATCACATCGCTTTGTCTGATAGATATTGGCGATCGTATAGGTGGGGCTGGATATATCGTCTTGAGTTCCAAGCGCTTGGACAAGATGGCGCGTGAAATAGGTCTTGCCCGCCGCCAAGCCGCCCTGCAACAGCACCACATCGCCCGGGCCGAGCAACTCCGCCAGGGATACCGCGATTTCAGCGGTCATCGCCTCAGTTTTGGCGGTAAGGCGCCAAGGCATTGGCACAGCGCTTTCAAGGTCACAAACAGGGGCCACGGGGTCTACTCACCACTCAGAGGAAGATCGCGCCCCTTTTACGGAGTGTCGAAGGCAATGAAAAGCCGCTACATGACCGGCGCGGCGCAAAACCCAGCTGGTGGCCAGATAGCTTGCGCCACCTTCGCCGCCGCCCTAATCTGCACCCTATGGCGCCCGCCGCCCGCCTTCACATCAGAGCCAAGCGGATCTGACCCCAGCTTTGGAGCTCCAGCATGGTGACATTCTCAGCCAACCTTGGCTTTCTTTGGGCCGATCTGCCTTTGCCCGCCGCCATTCGCGCCGCCAAGGCCGCAGGGTTTGAGGCTGTGGAATGCCATTGGCCTTACGCCACGCCAAAGGCAGAGATCAGGGCCGCCTTGAAGGAGACAGGGTTTGAAATGTTGGGGCTCAACACGCCTAAATCTGCAGGCGGCATCGGCCAATTCGGTCTCAGCGCCCTCCCCGGACACGAAGCCCTCGCACGCGCCGTCATTGACCAATCTTTGAGTTTTGCCGACGACATTGGGGCGCGCAGCCTGCATGTGATGGCCGGTATAGCCTCGGGAGCTGCCGCGCAGGCAAGCTTTTGCGCGGCGCTCACCCATGCATGCCATCAGGCCCAGCAAAGTGGACTCACGATTTTGATCGAGCCGCTCAATCGCTACGATGCGCCGGGGTATTTCCTCAATAGCTTAGCGCAGGCCGAAGAGATTATTACATCAGTCAATCAACCCAACCTCAAATTGATGTTTGATTGCTATCATGTCGGGCGCAGCGAGGGCGATGTCATCACCCAATTGCAGGCGCGACTTCCCCTCATCGGTCACATTCAATTTGCCTCACTCCCCAACCGCAAAAGTCCCGATCAAGGCACATTGGACTATACACAGGTTTTCGCCGCCATAGAGGCGCTCGGCTGGACCCGCCCCCTAGGCGCCGAATACCACCCCGATGGGGTCACTGAGAACAGTTTGGATTGGATGCACACTCTCAGGCCTTAATCACCCGAACAAACGCAAAAAGCCACCCAGAGGGCGGCCATTTGCAATACTATCGAAACACTTGGTTGCGGGAGCGCACCGCCCGCGATGTCGCACGTATCTACTAAAGGTGCATAAAAGAAGGAAACTTGGACGAGCAGTTACAGAGCAACAGTAGGTAGCGTTACAGAGACATCGCAATCAACAATACCTTCGCTAACAAATATCAATATAGACACTCAACACACTGCACCTCCACCCTAAGGGCATGAAGAAATAAAATTCTTCATAACTGTAAAATCAGTTTGGCTTAGCTCTGACTGCAGCGAGATGCCGCATTAAAGGCTAAATAAAAAAATAACATCTGTGAGACAGCGAAAAAAAATGATAGAGTGCACTCAATCGTTCAAGGATTGAAAAATTGTGCTTCGGGAAACATTAAATGAATAGGGATAGCCTAATAAGCTTACGGATCGCTCTTAACTTCGCAGAAGAAGAATTAGGGATCCAAAGCTTGAGTGAGATCGAAAAAAAGCTTTACTATGCTGCGCTCGACTGCGCAGATAGTCTCGGAAATTTTTCCTCTGAAGTAATTCGCAATTCCAAATGGTGCAAAAGCATTCCGCACGCAACTTACCATAGGGCACTCACAAGCATGTTAGAGGCACACACTTTTCTGAAAGTACCTGGCAGCCAAAGAAATTATTACCGCCTACCTTTGGCATGAAAGTATTTTAAGGATAACTGCACAATCACAAACACAATAACTGCGCCGATAACATCACCAATAGAGAACGTTATTAGGAGACTGAAGTCTTTGATTACAGTGCCTCCGAAGTGGAGGGCCAGATTTTGCATTACCCCATTCAGGAGCGAGGAAAATATCACCAGGACGACAAAAGAACGCCAAGTCCTTGGACCGACATTGCTTAAAGAAATGTGGTCGTCCCCAAAACCAAATCGCAAAATAACCAGTGCAATCGGAACGCAGGACGCATTAGCTAGGAGTTGCAAAAATTGGGTCAGTTCAGTTCTAGCCGGAAGCCCATTTAACAGAAAAACTAGGCAACTTGCCAAAAAAATGTAAACAAAACTGTTCCTAGCTCCATAAAAGATAGCGCTCAAGACGCGTATGCCATGCGGAAGAAATACAAGTGACGCAAATGTCAAAGTGCCGAAGTAGATTTGTAGCGGGTCAATTACGAATGCTACAACTTGATATGACCCCACGTAAAGTAACGTTACTATGACACAATTTTTAATATGCGTTTTGATTTGGTTCATCGAAAAGTTACCTGTTACTATACTTTTAGGGCATCTGAACGACTGACGGAAACCTTAACACTTTGGCCCATCAGATCTAAAAATACCAAGATGCGATCCTTTGATTGCAGGGACTGGACTTGCGCGATCGCAGATACAAACGGGCCACGGGTCAATCGCACCTCGTCACCCACGCTTAGGAAATCTGAGTGAGTATAAAGGCCAGTTTCATCGCAATTTCTCAAAATTTCATCAATGATATTCTGTTCAATTTTTTTGGCCTTACCGCCCTCGCCAGTTAGGAGCTGGCTGACGCCATAGGTGGATAAAATGCTGCGAGAGCAGTAATCGCCCATTTTCACAAATAGGTATCCTGGAAAAAGAGGCACCCGTGACTCGAAAAGCTTACCAGAGCGACGATTTGTCGTATTCTGATACGGCAGAAGGGTTTCGTAGCCCTGAGCTTGTAAGTTATAATCGGCCCGGCGCTCTTGCCTTGGCTTTGATCGAACAACCCCCCAAAAACTCGTCATGATCGGGCCTCTTTACTAGTCCTGAATAACGGCAGTCGCATTGTACGCTGACGTTTATTCAAAACCGACGTTCCGGTGTATAAACAAACGCTCAGATCTCATAGATTACCGCAGGCCTAGGAACAAAATAAATCAAACATACGTGTTGGCAATAGTTAAAACTCAAAAAAACACAAAATGTTTTCTTTTTAAATTTTTAATTGATATTAACGTTTCGGTTATGAATTGGTATTACTGTCTTCGTTAGAAAGAAGTTTTAGCGGTCGTGTTGTTAGGTTCGGAGGTTACCAGATGTTTGGATCTTTAATTGAGGCGCTACTTACAATTCTCTCCATCTTCAAGAATAACGATGCAATTGGCTTCATAGTTACCGTGATGTTGGCCTGCGCAGTATTCGCCATATACAAAGTATTAACTATTGATTTACAAAATAATTTTTGCATTAATGGCGTAAGTAACAAGCTGGCATATGCTCACTCGCAAATCGCAAGCAACCTACAGGAAGAACTCCGGAGCGCTTCAGATACAGCCCAGACCTATGACTACCCTGAGTTTCAGGCGAAGTGGACTGAATACTTTTATAGTGTGAAACCAGATCTAAAATCGGGACGCCCATCCACACCCATAGAGCCCGGATCAGTATTTAATATTGAGAGCCTAAATCTCAATTTAAGAAATTTCGAACGTGTCGCAGCTCTATTTGTGTCAGTCGGGCTCGTACTGACATTTATGGGACTGGTTGCAGCACTTCAGCAATCTGGCGCAGCCATCCTGAGTGCAGGGTCAGACGATGCGGAAATTAAGGCCTCACTTTCGGACTTATTGATCATATTATCATCCAAATTCATACTTTCGATTACTGGCCTCCTATGCTCAATTGCCATAAATTTAGCGATTGACCAGAGACTGAAATACAATCGCCGCTGCCTGTCCCGACTGAATGCTGCACTGGCACGCACAGTCGATTTTCTGCCTGTCGAGGTCATTCTTCGCGACATTAAAGATCGCCTGGCAGACCCCGAGGTCGGAATTGGGAAAGCGGACTGATGATTGCGCGTAGAGAAATACCAGCCGAGACACGCGCCCAACAAAACATTTTTATATCGATGACAGATTTAACGGTCAGCGCACTCCTCGTCATAGTCATCCTAATGGCATTCATGGCTACGCAGATGCGGGATACGAGGTCACTCAAAAAACTAACTGACCTTCGCAGTCAATTAAACGCAACCCAGTCAGCCTTTTCTGAATTACAGGCTGAAAACGTTGAGCAGGGCCAACTAATCAACCAACTCAGTCAAGACCTGTCCGCAGAGGCAGACATCCGCACCGAACTGGACGAGACAATAAAAAAACTTGAACAGAGTGTCGTGCAACGGTCCGTAGAAATTAGTCGGCTAGATTTAGAACTTCGAGCAGCGCTTCAGACCGCAGGGCTCGCGCAGTCCAGATTGCTGGCCAGCCAAGCGGCAAGGGCCGCAGATCAGGAGAAGGCAGAAACTGAACTGGAATTCGCGAGACAACGGGGTGAAGCCCTCACCAAACGCATTGAAGAATACGAAAAAAATAATAAAAATCTGGGCGCCACGTTGGCGAAAGTAAATACCAAATACCAAGACCTGCAAAATGAATTTGACCGCCAGATCGCTGCTGCAGAGCGGACCAAACTCGAACTAGAAGTTAAAATTGAAGACCTCCAGGCCCGGACCCTAGAGCTGACCGACAACCTGGAAAAGTCCGCCGAGCGTCTGGCGGCAGGGGAGCGCACACTGGCGGCTGAAAAATTAAGGCTGGATAATTCACGCGCAGAGCTGGCAGCGGTGCGCAATTCGCTGTCCATTGAACTAAAGACTTCTCGGGAACTTAACAAAGATCATGCCCAGACCAAAATACTATTGAATTCATCGCAGTCAGAAATCGAGATCCTGAATAAAAAAATTCTGGAACTGGCGGGACTCTTAGACGCTGAAAAAGCTTCTAAAATATACGCCGCTGACCTACGCAGTGAGATTGAGGGTCTAAACAAAAAGCTGTCGGATGAGAGGCTGAAACTTCAAGTGAGCGAGGGCCAGTCAAAGACCCTCAATGGGATAGTGGACGAATTGCGTGGAGCTCTCGTAAAAGAGCAAGAAAAAGTGGCTGGATTGGAGCAACTTCTTGGCGATGCGCAGGCCGATCTGGATGCCAAAAAATTAGGGTTCGCGCAACGGGATGGGGAAATTTCTCAGCTGCGGGCTGAGCTAATAAATGAGCAATCCAACTACTCAGAAAAACTCGAGGATTTGGGCAACCAAATTGCCCGATTGGAATTAGATATCGCGGCCGCGGAACAGAAAAGCAAAATCTCCAACAACCAGGCGACGGCACTCGTGGGCATCACCAACGAATTGCGAGCGGCGCTGAAGGCGGCGCAGGGAACTGCCAACACACTCCGCGATAACGCTGCACAATTTGACAGGCAGCTCGCGTCAGCCCTGTCTATAGACACGCCGGACCGCCAAATTATCATGGAGCGCATTTCAGTCCTCGCTCAGGACGAGCCCAGCACTGCGCCCAACCCTGAGAGTTTGAGGACAGAACTCGCGGGCGCCATGCTCGAGGTTGAAATGCTCTCAAAGCAGAATGCTAATCTCAAGGCGACCATCCAAACACTACTCGCCAACAGCTCGAAAATAATCGAGCGACTGCGCAATAAATAGGAGATGCGGCGATGCCAGCAAGGGAACACCAGCGTAAATTCGGCAGCCCATTTGCCAGGCGCTCGGCAGCGGCAGCCTTCCTGCTTTTGGCTATTGGTTTCACGGCGGCGGGCCTGAATTACTGGCGCGCGAGTTTCGTAGACGTGGGAGACCGCGCAGGGTCGCGCAAACTTATCTCCGAGGCGCGCGCTCCGTCATTTATGGAGTACACCCTGTCACTGCGCTACCTAACCGCCTGCGTGGACGTCATGTCTCACTGGACATTCGCCGTGGAGCCAGCCGCAGACCGCGGCGCTGTTGAACGCAACTGCACCGAAATGGCCGGCACTCAGAGGGTGCAGAGCGGTCCGAGTGCCGAGGGGG
>ERZ651776.2061-NODE-2061-length-22687-cov-3.138832_pt1 | contig 22687 bp, 22 predicted proteins | sample MGYA00514761_ERZ651776 | MGnify/ENA metagenome assembly ERZ651776 | reverse complement strand
TTCTCATTAATTGGGTCAACCGAACTGGTGGACTCATCCAGTAAAACCACTGACTTGTCCTTAGCAAAAAACAACGCACGAGCTAAGGCCAACCTTTGTTTTTGTCCACCAGATAAATTGACCCCCTTTTCATTTATTTTACTTTCCAAGCCTTCCTTATCAGCCTTAGTTAATAAATCAATTTTATTTGCAACAACCAAAATAGGTCTTCCGATAGCGAGAGTAAGACCTAATAAATGTATGTCTTGATCAACTATATTTTCCGATCCGTCAAGGAGTAGGATTACTAAATCAGCCCTCTTTATAGAATCTACAGACTTAGATACAGAGAATCTCTCCGTTTCCTCTTTGATAGATCGTTTTCTTCTCATTCCAGCGGTATCAATAAGGGTAATGCTCTTACCTCCTAGTGTTAAAGGGACATCAATAGAATCTCGAGTTGTTCCAGAATTAGATGAAACAACTAATCTTTCTTCACGTAATAGAGCATTTATAAGGGTTGATTTACCTGCATTGGGTCGACCAATTATAGAAATTTTAAAAGAGGTGTCTTCAGGAATTGATTCTTCCATCTCGTCTAAGTCATCATAGTCGGTAAGAAATTCTCTTAACTCACCAAAGCCTTTATTATGCGAGGCAGATAAGGGAATAATATCCTTGAATCCCAAAGTATTAAATTCCGCTGCTGACTCTTCAAGGCTTAAATTATCTGCTTTATTTATCAGTAAAGTGATTTTTTTATTTTGCTTACGAAGCGATTGAGCTATTTCTTTATCTAAGGGTAATAAACCGTCAATTGCATCGACTACAAAAAGTAATAAATCTGATTCTTCAATAGCCAGGTCTGTTTGTTCTTTAATCGCATAAGACATGTCATCTGACTCTTCATTAATGCCTCCGGTATCGATGAGGGTCATACCAGTATCTTTCAGATTGCCGTACTTTCTATCCCTAGTTAAACCAGAAAAATCAGCAACAATTGCTGATTTAGATCGGGTTAGAAGATTAAATATTGTTGATTTGCCGACATTAGGGCGACCTACGATTGCTACAACTGACATAATTATTTAAAACCTTAATGAGCATTCACTCAATAGAGAACTTTTGAACTCTGCCAGCTGAATCAACGATTAACAGATAGTCCCCTTTAGAAACTATCTCTGTGATCGAATTTCTTGAAACTTTTTCTCTTCCTTCAAAATTTCCAGACTGGGCATTGAGGAGGTGAACATAACCCTCGTAATCACCAACAGCGACTAAGTTTCTTACAGAAGCAGGAGAAGTTAATTTCCTTAGCTTCAAATCATCTTGATCCCAAATCCTAGCTCCGGTTGCAGTTCCAAAAGCCTTTACAATATCTTTTTCATCGACTGCGATAACTCTATTTCCATTAGAAACTAAATCTTTTACAGTAGAAATTTCTTCTTGCCAGGTAGGCTTGCCATCTCTTAGATTAATAGCTGAAATATTTCCTTGGTAAGACGCCCCTATGAGAAGATTATTTGTTATGAGAGGCCTGCCATCAACATCAATGATTCTCTCTAATTCAGATTTTCCTTCATTTAATGTCAAGGGAAGTTCTAATCTTATTGCTCCGGAATCAGGATAAATCATAGCGATCTTTCCTCCTGCAAAACCTGTAAAAATAAACCCTTGATCAATAAAAGGTCTGGCTGTTCCTCTAAGTGTTAGGCTAGGAAGAACTGTCTGATGAAACCATTCCCTATCTCCATTTTTTAAATTATAACCAGCCACTCTTCCATCAACAGTTTGTATAACCAAATGGCTTCCTGAGTTTGCAGGAGGAGAAAGACTTTCGCTAGAGGTTGGAGACCGCCAAAGTTCACTACCATCCTTGAAATCTAACGCTACGACATACCCATCGAATGTTCCATAACTGATGGTCTTAAAATTTACATCCAATCCTGAAGAAACTACATCTTGAGTATCTTTAGACCAAAGTAGTTTTCCAGAATCAAAATCTACAGCTGAGATATAACCAGAAGAATTTATATAAAAAACCTTTCCTTCATATACTGAAGGTATAAGACGACCATAAGAAATCTCATTTCCATTGGAGACCGACCATTCTCTTTCAAGTATTCGGTTATCTTGAATAGAATACAGATCTGCAGGGCCTTCTTCCTCTTCATCATCACCCCAAAACTTTAAACTACTTAAGGAGGAACAGCTTGATAGAACAAGTATAGATAATGAAATAAAGATTTTGCTTAATTTATTCAAGGTTTTCACCTTCCAAGTCTGATATTTTCATATTAATCAATGCTCTTGAAGCTTGATTGGTGCTATTTTGTAAGGCGAGCATATAGCTTGTTCTGGCAGATTGATATTCACCCAAACCATTTTCAGCATCTCCCTTTAACTCGAGCATCGTTGAGGTGAGTTCTTCGCTGTTATTGAGGGTTGCTATCGCAGAAGCATAATTTTTATCCTCTAAATAAATTTTAGCTAACCGTGTTTGAGCTGAAGCAAAGATAGGGTTAAATTCATTCGTATCATTATTAGTCATTACTAGCTGTAGGAGAGATATCGCATCTTCATTATTACCATTTAAAAAACTTTTTTTAGCCTCATTAAGTCTTACGAAATCTGAATAAATAGAGTCCGGATATGACTCTAGAAGTATTTTTCCATCATCTTGTCCATCAGATTCTAAATAAGTCTGATATAAAGTAGCCTTTAATAAGTCTTCCTTATTTGTTGATGAAACAAAATAATCTCTACCTGAAATAAATAGAATAATTGCAATAAGACCTACGATAAATAAATACTTAAACTTATCCCAAAAAGTTAGAAGTATTTCTTGTTGCTCTTCTTGTGAAGCTGAAAAAAAGTTTGCCATAATATTTTTTAATAAATTTGTTTCAATTTCGATAGTAAATCCATGAAGGTTAAACTTTCCTGATCAGATTTTATTCTTAAGTCTTTGAAAGAAATTTTATTGTTTTCTAATTCTTCTTCACCTAATATCAGAGCCATCTTAGCACCTGACTTATCAGCCTTTTTGAACTGTGAGGTTGCACTTTCAAGACCTAGATTTACTTTTATATTTAGATCAGAATATTCTTCCTTAAGATTTTCAGAGTATATTATAGCCTTCTGAGTGGCGCTTTCGGTAAAGCAGATAAAGTAAATATCTAAACTGATCTTTCTTTTAAGTTTTTCTTGTTCACTTAATAGCAAAATTAATCTTTCTAGGCCAATGGAAAAACCTATCGCTGGACAAGGTTTGCCCCCTAACTCTTCAACAAGATGGTCGTATCTTCCCCCACCTAAGACAGTGTCTTGCGACCCAAGAAGATCTGTTTTCCATTCGAATACAGTCTGATTATAGTAATCTAGCCCTCTAACTAATTGAGGGTTAACGGTATATTTAATACCAGCTTTTTTGAGCAATTCGAGGAGGTTTATTTGATAATTCTTTGAAGATTCGTCTATAAAATCTTCTATCTTTGGTGCTTTCTTTAATATGTCCTGAATAACTGAAGACTTGGAATCCAAAATACGAAGGGGATTTTCAACCATTTTTCTTCGCGTATCATCATCCAATCCTTCATTTTTTTCTTTTAAAAAATTAACTAAACTTTCAGAGTATAAATTTCTTGTTTTCTCATTTCCCAAATTATTAATTTCCAATCTAAGATCTTCAAGAATACCTAATTTTTTCCACAACCTTGCAGACATTAAAATAAGTTCAGCATCGATTTCTGGAGAATTAAGTCCGAAGACTTCTGCACTAAACTGATGAAACTGTCTTGATCTTCCCTTCTGAGGCCTCTCGTATCTAAACATTGGACCCGAATACCACAAACGTGGTTTATCAGTTCTCAAAAGATCATTCTCTATAGCTGCCCTGACACAGCCTGCTGTTCCTTCAGGTCTTAAAGAGATACTTTCTCCACCTTTATCTTCAAAAGTATACATTTCCTTAGTAACGATATCTGCAGCTTCATTTGATCTTGTATAAAGCTCTGTTTTTTCAACAATCGGGAATCTTATTTCATCATAACCATATGATTCAAAAACTGACTTCAATATATTCTCTACATAGGACCAGTCTTTAGTTTCTTCAGGACTGATATCATTCATACCTCTTAAGGTCTGTACTTTGGACATTAGTTTTTAATAATTAAATTTTCTTCGATCTCTGATTTTGCTTTAACTTTTTCTCTAATCAATTTTTCTAAATGATCAGCCAATTCTGTGCTTTCTACTTTATGGTCTGGCTTACCATCTATATAAATCAAATTTCGAGGGGATCCTCCAGTGACCCCTATATCAGTATGTTTAGATTCCCCCGGGCCATTTACATAGCACCCAATTACAGCTACATCGATATCTTCTTTTATATCTTCTAGTCTAGACTCTAATTGATTCATAGTGCCAATAACATCAAAATTCATTCGAGAGCAACTCGGACAAGCAATAAAATTTATTCCTCGCGCCCTTATTTTTAAACTTCTTAGAATATCCCATCCTACCTTAACCTCATCTACAGGATCAGAGGCAAGAGAAATCCTTAAAGTATCCCCAATACCTTCCATCAAAAGTGAGCCCAGACCCACAGCAGATTTAACTGTGCCTGATCGGAATCCACCTGCTTCTGTAATTCCTAAATGAAGCGGTTGATCGATAAGCTTTGAAATTTTTCTATAACTCTCTACTGCCAACTGTACATCAGAAGCTTTAATGCTTAATTTAAAATCTTCAAAGTTTAGCTTTTTAAGAATATTGATATGTGTAAGTGCAGATTCAACTAAAGCATCAGAATTTGGCTCTCCATATTTAATCTGCAACTTTCTTTCTAAAGACCCGGCATTCACTCCAACTCTTATAGGCGTATTAGTATCCTTAGCAGCTGAGATAACTTCTTTAACCTTTGCTTCTTTACCTATATTTCCTGGATTAATTCTTATACAGTCTGCTCCTCCTTTAATTGCTTCAAGTGCCATCATGTAATCAAAATGAATGTCTGCTACTAAAGGTATAGTTGACTCTTGTTTTATAAGCTTAAAAGCATCTGCTGCCTCCTGATCTGGGACAGAAACTCTAACGATGTCTGCACCAGCGTCTGCTAACTGATTGATTTGAAGGACCGTAGACTTTACATCGGATGTCAAAGTATTAGTCATGCTTTGAATAGAGATAGGAGCATCCCCGCCCACCGGAACATCTCCAATGAATATTTTTCTAGTTTTCTTTCTAATTATTTGTTGATCTGAATTCACTGCACTCTCCAAGAGGTAAGACAACACAACTTACACTGTTTGTATTAGCATACTCCCTAAGATCAACTATTTTATCATTAAATGAAACCTGAACATTCTTAAAATTTCCGGTTATGATTTTTAAGCTCTTTTCATTAAAAATATACTCCTCTCCTCTTTGCGATAACTTGTATAGCAGTCTTTTCTTTTCTGAGAAAACTTCAAGCCAACATTCTTCATAAACTCTTATGGTGACGACATTGTTGTCAGAAATTTGTTTTTGTTCTGCATCGAACTGAGTTATATCTTCAAAAAATTCTGTAGGAGATTTTTGAGCCGATGAAGTATCTGCACTAATCGTTTGTCTTAATTCGGTTTGGGTCTCTAAAATTTCAAATACTTCATTTGGCTTTGCTTTTTTTGCTAGGTCTGGAGTATCTATAAGCTTAATCTCTTGATCCGCTTGAAAAAAAACTAAGGAAAATAAAATAAATATTAAAGATAGAATACCTATCACTAAGGGATGCTTCAGGTATAAAGAAATTGAAATAGCACTATTTAGATTTTCAGGCTCTCTTGAGATTTTGGGAACCCTGTTAATACTATTTAAGTAATCTACAATTATAGAATCTGGATTCAGATCTAATTTTTTTGCATAAGACCTTAGGTAGCCTTTTATGTATGGTTCTCCGCCAGGGATGAAACTGAATCTCTCCTCTTCGAGGGCAATCAGATATGATTCTTCTATATTAAGTTCTGAAGATATTTTTTTGTAACGTAACCTTTTTTTCTTTCTAGCTGAGGATAAGGTCTTTCCTACAGAAGATAGTTCAAGATCAGTCACTTCGAAAATTCATTTTATCCAAAGAAATATTCTATTTCTCTTTTGGCAGATTCAGCAGAATCAGAACCATGCACCGCATTTGCATCTATTGATTCAGCAAAGTCAGCTCTTAAGGTTCCAGGAGCTGCTTCTTGAGGATTTGTGCTACCCATGACTTCTCTATAATTCAAAATTGCATTTTCTCCCTCTAGAATCTGTACCTGAATAGGACCAGAGGTCATGAATTCAATAAGCGCAGGAAAGAAAGGTCTTTCTTTATGCTCGATATAGAAACCCTCAGCTTCTTCATTTGATAAATGCATTTCTTTCTTCTCTTTTATGGTTAATCCTTTAGCCTCTAGTCTTTTGCAAATCTCTTCTACATGACCTTTTCTAAATGCATCAGGTTTAATAATTGATAGTGTATTTTCTACTGTCATAATTTTTGATTAATAATAAAGTCGCGCATTATACTCAACAATAGGTTTTTCAAGTAAAAAAAAGGGGGCTAACAGAATATTGCGGTAATAACAGAGGACTCGAACGATAATATAAATTTTATAAATACGCTTTATGACCAAATTTCCTCATCAGTCGGTACTATCTTATCGGTAATAACTTTACCGATGCGCGATACATTCATCAGATGTTTGTAATCAAGATTCTCTGAAATCGAATTACCTCCCCAAGAACCACACCCAAGAGTTGTTGTAGGAGCAAAACCGTTAGTTAATGAGCCACCTGCTGTGAGAGAGCTTGCTTGATTAATAACAAGTCGACTAATTGGTAATTCAAGGCCAGCTTTTTCAATATGATCGTCACTATTCGAATGTAAGGCTGCTGAATGCCCTGCTCCCTCAACAAGAAGATTAGCTTTGGCCATAGAAACAGCATCATCAAAAGTTGAATATGGCACAATTGCAATAACTGGACATAGTTTTTCTTTTGCTAGAACATCCTCGGTTCCAGATCCGTCAGCAGGCAATAAGATTAACCTAGAAGTCTCCGGGACCGCAATTCCAGCCATCTTACCAACCTCACTTGCAGATCTGCCCACAACGTCTTTATTTAAATGTCCGTCTAGAAAAACGACTTCACGTAACTGCTTAATCTGTTCTTGATCATCTGTAAACCAGACCTTACCTGTATCAGTAAATAACTGTACCGTTTCGTCGTAGTGCTCCTCCGGAGCAAATACAAACTGTTCGTGGGAACAGATAATTCCATGATCAAACGATGCTCCATCAACAATTTTCTCAACAGCATCTTGTAGATCTATATTTCTATCTATAATCACTGGCACGTTACCTGCCCCTACTCCATAGGAAGGTTTACCAGACGAATAGGCGGATTTAACCATTGCCGCTCCACCTGTGGCTACAACAACATCAGCTGATTGCATAAGTTGTTGAGTCTTTTCAACAGAACCATTAGTAATGACCTGCACAAGGTCATCTGGACCATCGTGAGATTTGACGATTTTCATAAATTCTTGAGCTAAATGCTCAGTACATTTTTGTGCTTTTGGATGAGAAGCAAAGATAACAGCATTGCCAGTTTTAAGGGCAAACATACCATTGCACATAGGAGTTACAATAGGATTTGTACAAGGTGTTACAGCCGCAACAACCCCCATTGGCTTAGCAACAAGCATGAGGTTAGCTTCAGCATCTTCACCAATAACTCCTCGGGATTTCTTATCCTTAAGGTTATTCCATATCACACGAGCCTTACCCTTATTTTTTAGGATTTTGTCTTCATAGGATCCCATGCCAGTCTCATCTACGGCCATTCTTGCTAGCTGCTCCGCATTATCAAAAACAAATTTACCAATATCGCGAACGATTGCGTCGACTTGTTCCTGTTTAAAGGATTCGTATGTTGCCTGAGCAATACTTGCTTTTGCAACGAGCTCTTGAATTGATGAATCGTTAGCTGTTGGTATCTCCGCTGTACTCATTTTTAACTCCTATTTGAATGACATTTTGTCTTCATAAATTATATCTTATAAATTATTCAAAAAAATAATTAGGCTTCGTTGTGTTCATTGTTCGTAAACTTTTGATAAAGACCGATCTTTTTTATAGCGCTTTGAAGACAAGAATTATCCCAAATACAAGCTATCGAGGAAACCTGTGTTTTATTCATTATTAGAGCTTAGAGCTCATTTCTTTTATGCGGTGGTTCAGAATCTCATCATTTTCAGAATAATCTACAGGACAATCTATTAAATGCACTCCATCAGCTGCCATGCATTTTTCAATAATTTCCTTGAATTCTTGAGAGCTATTAACTCTATAACCTTTAGCGCCATAGCTTTCTGCATATTTTACAAAATCTGGATTACCAAATGAGAGGCCAAAATCATCAAAGCCTTGATTTTCCTGTTTCCATCTAACCATTCCATAGCCAGAGTCATTGAGTATTAGAACAATGAGGTTTAATCCCATTCGAACAGCTGTTTCTAGCTCTTGGCTATTCATCATAAATCCACCATCTCCACAAATTGAAATTACAACTTTATCTGGATTAAGCATTTTTGCTGCCATAGCAGAAGGTAGTCCTGCTCCCATACTAGCCAAGGCATTATCAAGAAGAACTGTATTGGGAAAAAGAGCAGGGTATCCTCTTGCAAACCAGATTTTATATACTCCATTATCCAACGTTATAATTCCATCATTCGGCAGCACATTCCTAAGTTGTCTCACTAGGTAAGGAGGGAAAATTGGAAATCTATCATCACTTCTAATTTCTTTAGAATATTCTAGATGAGCAAATCTTGCGGCAAGCATATCTTTGAAGTCCCAATGTTCTTGAACTCGAAGATTTTCTTTCAGTTGCCAAATTGCATTAGAAATATCACCAACAATTTGCACTTGCGGAAAATAAACGGGGTCGATTTCAGCAGAAGTATGATTTATATGAATTACTTTTGGGCCATCTGATTTCATAAAAAAAGGTGGTTTCTCAATATCGTCGTGACCCACTGTAATAATTAAATCTGATTTTTCTATTGCTGCATGAACAAAGTCGCCAGAAGATAGAGCGGCACAACCTAAAAAGCAAAGATGCCTTTCATCTACCACTCCCTTGCCTAGCTGAGTTGTTACAAAAGGAATTTTTGTTTTGTCTATAAATTCAAATAGCATTTTTCGAGTGAGATTTCTATTAGCACCACCACCTAGAACTAAGATGGGTGACTTTGATTTTTCAATCAACGCTACCGCATTGGTTATTGCTTTCAAATCTGCTATGGGTCTTCTGGCAATACTCCTTTCAATGGGTTGCTCTTTTGTTTCTTCCACTGCAATGTCCTCAGGCAGTTCTATATGAACTGCACCTGGACGTTCTTCCTCAGCCAATCTAAATGCTTCTCTTACCCTTGCAGGGATAATCTCAGCTGAAGCTATCTGATAGCTAGACTTTGTTATCGGACCCATAACATCAACAATATCTAATATCTGAAACTTACCTTGTTTTGAACTTTTAATAGGTTTTTGACCGGTGATCATGACCATAGGCATGCCGCCGAGTTGGGCATAAGCTGCTGCAGTTACCAGATTAGTTGCCCCTGGGCCTAGAGTAGATAAACAAACTCCTGCTTTTCCGGTAAGCCTTCCATAAGTCGCAGCCATAAAACCTGCTGCTTGCTCATGACGAGTTAAGATAAGTTTTATTTTTTTTGATTTAGATAAACTTTGAAGAAAATCTAAGTTTTCTTCTCCAGGTAGGCCAAAAATATATTCGACACCTTCCTCTTCTAGACATGCTATTAGCAGATCAGATCCTTTGATCATTTTTTTTCCTTATTTATAAATTATTAGTATAGATTTTAATCTCTTTCCTCAATCCAAAGCATCTGGATAGTTTCTAAAATCTTTTCATTCGATTTGTTAGGGTCATCTTGGAAATTATTTAGAGCAACGACCATGTCCCTTAAATCAGTAAAGAGAATATATGTTGGATCCGTATCAGGATGATTCTCATAAAGATCAATGGCTATTTCATTTACATCTGTCCACAACATAATTAATTTTGTTCAGAAACCATATTAATAGTATATCTGGGCAATTCTATTTCTAAATCATCTTCGCCTATCACAACTTGACAGCTCAATCTTGATTCAGGCTCTAAGCCCCAAGCTTTATCTAACATATCCTCTTCCGCCTCGGATGCTTCTTCAAGGTCTAAAAAGCCTTTTTTAACTAAAACATGACATGTCGTACAGGCGCAAGAGAGTTCGCAGGCATGTTCAATTGAAATCTTATTATCTAGAAGAGCCTCACAAATAGTATCCCCGGCTTTTCCTTCGATAACTGCTCCATCAGGACACATATCAGGATGGGGATAAACTTTTATTTTTGCCATTTGCAATTACAAACAGAAGCATATTAAATATCTACTTCGAAACTCTCACCACATCCGCATACAGCCTTAACATTTGGGTTAAGGAACTTCACACCTTGATTTACTCCTTCTATAGTGAAATCAACTTTAGTACCTTTCAAGTATTTATAGGAAGTTGGATCTATAAAAACCTTCAAATCTGAAAAATCAAAAATTAGATCATCTTTAGTTTCTTCGTCTACAAAGTCCATAGAATAAGTGTAACCAGTACAGCCTGAAGATTCTAAAACTTCGAATCTTATGCCTCTTCCGGAACGCCTAGTTTTTAGGCTATTTTTGAAATGATCTAGAGCTGAATCAGTTAAATCAAATCTATTCGGATTGAAAGTCGTTGGAGAACTAATTGAAGTATTTTCCATAGATCACAGTTTTGATTCATAGTCTGCTACAGCTTGATGGATACTATCTTCAGCTAAGACAGAACAATGAATTTTTATTGAAGGTAGTTCTAGAGCTTCTGCTATATCTTTATTTTTTATCTCTTTTGCCTCTTCTAGGGTCTTTCCTTTAAGCATATTCACTAATTCGCTTGAAGAAGCTATTGCAGAACCACATCCATAAGTTTTGAATTTTACATCGTTGATAATATGAGAATTATCTCTTTTTTCACATTTTATCTGTAACCTCATCACGTCTCCGCAAGCAGGTGCTCCCACCATTCCAGTTCCAATATCTGAATCTGTAGGATCCCATCTTCCAACACTATGTTTCTCAGGCTCTCTAAGAGTATCTTCGAATTTTTGTATAACCTTTTTACTATATGCCATAAATTTAACCTTTATTTAAAATTAGTGCTCGACCCATTCAACTGAATCTAAATCTACTCCATCTTTGTACATGTCCCAAAGCGGAGATAAAAGCCTTAATTTCTCAACTGAATCTCTCACGAGGTTTACAGTATAATCTACTTCTTCTTCTGTGGTGAATCTGCCAAGCCCAAAACGAATAGAACTATGCGCTAATTCGTCTTTGAGGCCTATAGCCCTCAAAACATAAGAAGGCTCAAGGCTAGCTGAAGTGCAAGCAGAACCTGAGGAGACTGCTATATCCTTAAGAGCCATGATCAAAGACTCTCCCTCTACAAAATTAAAACTAACATTAAGAAAACCAGCTGCTCTCTCATGCTCATCTCCATTAAGATAAACTTCTTCCATGTCTTTCAGGCCATTCCAAAATTTATCCCTAAGGTGTTTAATTCTGAGATTATCTGAGATCATGTCTTCCTTGGCTATCTTGAAGGCCTCTCCCATTCCGACTATTTGATGAGTGGCTAATGTACCAGACCTCATACCTCTTTCATGGCCACCACCATGAATTTGTGCTTCCAGTCTTATTCTAGGTTTTCTCCTTGCATACATGGCTCCAATGCCTTTAGGACCATAAGTTTTATGAGCAGAGAAGGACATCAAATCAACCTCTAAGTCTGAAAGGTCAATAGCCACCTTACCGGTACTTTGAGCAGCATCTACATGATATATTATTCCTCTTTCTCTTGTTAGCTCGCCTATCTCTTTTATGTTATTAATAACTCCAATTTCATTATTAACATGCATTATGGAAACGAGAGTTGTTTGATCAGTTATTGCCTCTTTAACCATATCAGCATTGACTATTCCATTACTGCCAGGGTCTAAATAAGTGACCTCAAAACCTTGTCTTTCTAGCTGCCTACAGCTATCAAGTACGGCCTTGTGTTCTACTTTAGAAGTGATAATGTGATTTCCTTTAGATTTATTGAATAAGGCTGCACCTTTTATTGCTAGATTGTCAGATTCAGTAGCTCCAGATGTCCAAACAATTTCCCTAGGATCACAGTTTACTAAGTCGGCAACATTAGACCTTGCCTCTTCTGCCGCCTCTTCTGCTTTCCATCCGAAAGCATGCGATCTTGAGGCGGGATTACCAAAGTTACCATCCAAAGAAAGGCATTCTTGCATCTTTTTTACAACTCTTGGATCTGCTGGAGTAGTAGATGCATAGTCGAAATATATTGGAAGTTTCATATTTTTATCCCGAAGTAATCAAAAGGCTATTTGCCAATTGTTTTTTTTCTATAAAGTTTCTATTTATCACATCATCTAAAGATTTATTCATTAAGAAAAGGTCAACCTCATTATTCAATTCCGTCCATAGATTGTGAGCTAAACATTTGGAACCAGCGCTGCAATTTCCCTCACCACCACACTGAGTGGCATCCATCTTTCTTTCTACAGCAGCAATTATTTCACCAATTTTTATATCTGAATTTGGTCTAGTTAACCTATACCCTCCTCCAGGTCCTCTAAGGGAGGTTAAAATTCCTGCCTTTCTCAAATATCGAAATAGCTGCTCTAAATATGCAGCGGGTATAGATTGCCTTTCTGCGATTTCTGAAATAGCTACAAACGAATTTTTTTCGTAATTCATGGCTAAATCCAGAGACGCGGTTACTGCATATTTGCCTCGTGTCGTAAGATTCACTTGACTATTTTACTAATTCCCGACTAATTTTGTCAAGATTAGATTTCTTAATAAATAATTAAGGTACATGTACCTAAAAAAATATAAGGCTTAAATAAAAAAATAGTATTAATCTTTCAATAATAGGGCAAATTATGTACCATAATAGTGCGCAATAAAATTATTTCTTATAAATCTGAATAAATTGGGGTTCGGTATGGAAACTAAATACCTTTTCAAAAGGTACAAAACTTGGTGGGTTAAGGTCGCTGTACCTAAAGAACAAAGAAACGAACTTGGATATGATTTAAGACAATCACTCAAAACACACGATCTTGAAGAGGCAAAAAGACTAAGATGGGATGTCGTAGAGAGTTTAAAAACAAAAATTAAGAGTGAGGACTCTGTTGGCATCATAGAAAAATCAAAGGATCCTATTGAAGTTTATGTTCCTCCTACAGATACAGCATACAACCAGTATTATCATAAAGTTGTGGATTGCCAGCATGCATGCCCTGCCCATACACCTGTACCTGAATACATAAGACAAATTTCTCAAGGCAACTATAATGAAGCCTATATGCTTAATTGGGAATCTAATGTATTCCCAGGAATACTTGGAAGAACTTGTGATAGGCCTTGTGAACCTGCGTGCAGAAGGACAAGGACTCATGAAAAAGCAGTAGCCATTTGCAGACTTAAACGTGTTACGTATGATCATAAAGACGATATTTCTTCTCTTATGCCTGTGCCAGAGAAAAGTAACGGCAAAAAAGTAGGACTAATAGGCGGAGGTCCGGCATCTCTAACTGTTGCCAGAGATTTAGCCCTTATAGGATATCAATGCACTCTCTTTGAAAGAGATCACAAAGCAGGCGGACTTATGAGAACTAATATTCCATCTTTTAGACTCCCAGAGGAAGTGCTAGATGAAGAAGTAAATCAAGTTATAGACCTTGGTATCAAGACAGAATTCAATTCTGAAATAAAAAGTATGAAAAAATTACTTGATAAAGACTTTGATGCAATATTTGTTGGAACAGGTGCACCAAAGGGAAGAGATATAAGAATAGAAGGTAGAGAAGAGGCAAATAAAAATATTCATATTGGCATTGATTGGTTGACTAGCATCGCTTTTGAGCATACTAAATCTATAGGGAAGAAAGTAATTGTTTTAGGTGGAGGCAATACTGCAATGGATTGTTGTCGAACAGCCATAAGATTAGGTGCGGAGGAAGTCAAAGTCACAGTAAGAAGTCCATTCGATCAGATGAAGGCCTCTGAGTGGGAAATTGAGGATGCAATGGGAGAAGGTATACCCATTCATGATAACCATGTACCTAAACGTTTCATTATTCAAGATGGAAAACTTGTGGGGATGGAATTTGAAAAGGTTGAAGCGGTATTTGATGAATCTGGAAAGAGAAGTCTTGTGCCTACTGATGAAGAGCCTATTATATTTGAGTGTGATGACGTGCTAGTTGCTATCGGACAAGACAACGCATTTGAATGGATAGAAAGAGATATTGGTATTGAATTTGGGGAATGGGATATGCCAATTGTAGACAAAGTGACCTTTCAATCTTCAAATGAAAAAGTTTTTTTTGGGGGAGATGCTGCATGGGGACCTGAAAATATCATTTGGGCAGCTGCTCATGGTCATCAAGCAGCTATTTCAATTGATAGTTTCTGCAAAAACCAAGATTTATATAAAAGACCTGAACCAAAAACTACTCTTATCAGCCAGAAAATGGGCGTTCATGAATGGTCTTATGATAATGATATTTCTCAAGCAAAAAGATTTCTAGTGCCTCATGCTGATAAAAAAGATGCTCTAAAAGACTTAAAATTAGAGGTAGAACTTGGCTTCGACGAAGTAACAGCTCTAGAAGAGGCCCAGCGCTGTCTTAATTGTGATGTACAAACTGCATTCTCTGAAGATTTATGCATTGAGTGCGACGCATGTGTAGATATTTGTCCTACAGATTGTATAAGTTTTGTTCATAATGATTCAGAAGAAAACCTTAGAAATAAGTTGAGAATACCGGCTGTAAATCTAAATCAACAAATTTTAGTTTCTGAGCAACTTGAGCAGACTTCGAGGGTAATGGTTAAAGATGAGGATGTCTGTCTTCATTGCGGTTTATGTGCAGAAAGGTGTCCAACAGGTGCTTGGGATATGCAGAATTTTCTATACCAAGAAGCAAAGGTATATTCATGAGTAAAATCAATTCTGTAAATGACTTTGTTATAAAGTTTGCAAATGTTAATGGTTCCGGCTCTGCAAGTGCTAACCAAATGTTTGCAAAAGGTGTATTCAGATCAGGTATTCCTGTAAGTCCAAAGAATATTTTTCCATCCAACATTCAAGGACTTCCCACTTGGTTTGAAGTTAGAGTAAACGAAAAAGGGTATTTAGGCCGAAGAGAAGGAATAGATATTTCTGTCGCGATGAATCCTCAATCTTATCAAAAAGATGTAGCAGAATTGAAAGAGAATGGATATCTAATATATGACTCTTCGTGGAAAAGAGAATTTGGTAGAGATGATATAAATGTAATAGAAATCCCCTTAACCAAGCTTTGTGTACAAGAATTTACGAATCCAAAACAAAGGCTACTTTTTAAAAATCTCGGCTATGTAGGTCTTTTAGCTTCGATCTTAGAGATGGATAAGGATATTTACGTATCTTTAATTGAAGAACAATTCAAAGGTAAAGAAAAACTTATAGAACCAAATGTAAAAGCGCTTAATATAGGCTACAACTATGCTGAAGAGAATTTTAAAGATTATTGTGAAATCAAAGTTCAAAAATCAGATAAAACAGATGGGTTGATACTCACTAGTGGTAATGATGCCGCAGGACTTGGTTGTGTCTATGGAGGTGCAACAGTTTGTGCCTGGTACCCAATAACGCCCTCCACTTCTTTGGCAGAATCTTATAGTAAATACAGTGAAAAACTTAGAGTAGAAATAGGAACAGATAAAAACAAATTTGCTTTTATTCAGGCAGAAGATGAATTAGCGGCAATGGGTATGACTATAGGAGCTAATTGGAATGGAGCTAGAGCTTTTACTGCAACGAGCGGCCCAGGTGTTTCTCTGATGAGTGAGTTCATTGGTTTAGCATACTTTGCAGAAGTGCCTACTGTTCTTTTCAATGTGCAAAGAGGAGGCCCTTCAACAGGAATGCCTACTCGAACTCAGCAATCAGATATTCTTTGCTCAGCATATGCCTCACATGGAGACACGAAACACGTGCTTCTAATTCCATCAGATCCGAAAGAATGTTTTGATTTCGCTGTTGAAGCTTTTGATCTTGCAGATAGACTACAAACTCCAGTTATAGTTCTACTGGACCTAGATTTAGGGATGAATGATTGGTCAACAAAAGAGTTTGAGTGGGATGATTCTAATCAATATGACAGAGGAAAGGTTTTATCTAGAGAGGATTTAGATGGAATAGAAAGATTCGGAAGATATTTAGATGTAGATGGTGATGGCATACCTTACAGAACTTACCCCGGCACACATCCTGAAAAAGGGGCATATTTTACTAGAGGAACTTCTCATGATGAATATGCAGGATATACCGAAGATGGAATTAAAAATGCGGAGATGCTCACTAGGCTTCTTAAAAAATTCCAAACTGCTTCTTCTCTCGTACCAGCTCCTGTTTTCAATCAAGAAAAAAATGCAAGTTCTATGGGAATAATTTATTTTGGAAGCACTGATTGTTCTATGCAAGAGGCTTTAGATGTTTTGGATGAACAAAATCTGAAGATCGATGCGATGAGAATCAGAGCCTTTCCATTCAATCTAGAAGTTTGGGAATTCATTGAAGAGCATGATCTGTTATTCATAGTAGAACAAAATAGAGATGGTCAAATGAGGACCTTAATTATGGCCGAAGGTGGAATAATTCCAGATAAACTTGTTTCTATTCTATGTTTTGATGGTCAGCCAATTACTGCAGAACATATTACAAATAAAATTAATGCCCACCTATCAGGAAAACCTGCACTTGCAATGTCTTAAGGAAATGATATGACTTATATAGTAAAACCTAAGAACCATCACCCTCTTCTGGAAAAGAATAAGCTAGGCCTTACTAGAAGGGATTATGAAGGAGCTGTATCGACTTTATGCGCAGGATGTGGCCATGATTCTGTCAGTTCGGCAATTGTCGAAGCATGCTTTCAGTTAAGTATAGAATCTTATAAAGTTGCAAAACTTTCTGGTATTGGCTGCTCTTCAAAAGCTCCTGCTTATTTCTTAAATCAATCCCATGGGTTCAATTCAGTCCACGGAAGAATGCCATCAATAGCAACGGGTGCCGCAATGGCAAATCATGAACTTACCTATTTAGGCATTTCTGGGGATGGAGATACTGCATCTATAGGCGTAGGCCAATTTGTTCATTGCGCAAGAAGACAGCTGAATATGACTTATATTGTTGAAAATAATGGAACATATGGCCTCACAAAAGGGCAATTCTCTGCTACTAATGATTTAGAGTCCAAAAGTAAATATGGTGACGATAATCTTTTTCCATCGATAGATTTACCCACAATGGCAATACAATTAGGTGCAAGTTTTGTAGCAAGAAGTTTTTCTGGCGACAGAGAGCAGCTTGTACCATTGCTTAAAGCCGCCTTATCTCATAAGGGGTTCTCTTTTTTAGATATAATCTCACCTTGCGTAACGTTCAATAATCACAAAACTTCAACAAAAAGCTATGATTACATTAGAGAGCATAATGATGCACTATCGAAGCCCGACTTTGTTCCTCTGGGGAAAGAAATAGTTACTGAGTATCCTACGGGCAGTTCTATCGAAGTACCGTTACATGATGGATCACTATTAGCCTTAGAAAAACTATCTCAAGATTATGATCCAGCAGATAAAATTCAAGCTATTCAAAATATACAAGAGTCTCAAAGAGATGGAAAAGTTTTAACTGGATTGCTCTATGCTGACCCTAAAGCAAAGGATTTAAAAGAAATTTTGAATGTTTCAGACAAGCCTTTGAATACAATGGGTAAAAGTGAACTTTGCCCTGGATCTGAAAAACTAGAAGGTATAAATTCTGGACTTAGATAGTATTAAATAACGCCTAATCTCTTTGCCATTATTTGATAAGACTCAACTACATCACCCAAACCTTGCCTAAATCGATCTTTATCTAACTTTTCTCTTGTTTCTTCATCCCATACTCGACATCCATCTGGAGTAAATTCATCTCCTAGTAGAAGCTTTCCTTTGTGGTCTCCGAATTCTAGTTTATAGTCAACAAGAATCATTCCAGCACTTGAAAATAGCTTCTTAAGTGCAGCATTGACTTCGAAAGTCAGAATTTGCATCTGCTCAACCTGATCTTCTGTTGCCCAGCCAAATGCTTTTATATGGTATTCATTTATCATTGGGTCCCCAAGAGCATCATCTTTGTAAAAAAATTCAAATGTAGGAGGATTTATATCTATTCCCTCTTCTAGGCCCAATCTTTTACAAATACTCCCTGCGGCTACATTTCTAACAACACACTCTACAGGAGCCATATCTAGTCTCTTTACTAAACTGTCAGTTTCATTGAGTAATTCTACAAAGTGAGTAGAGATGGATTCACTTTCTAAGTATTCCATAATAAATGCATTAAATTTATTATTGATAGTCCCTTTTCCTTCTAAACTTTCTATCTTTTTTCCGTCAAAAGCAGATGTGTCGTCACTGTAGTGCATGATGAGAAAATCTTCATCATTGGTTTCATATAGAGATTTAGCTTTTCCAGTAGTGATTAATTCACCTTTTTTAATATTTTTCATAACGATTAAGATAAAGATTGGTTAATTTCAGAAAGGAGCTCTCGCTCAAAAGCTTTGGCTTCCTCTCCCTGTGCAATTATTGTTACGGTGCAAGTCTTCTCATTGATTTCTTTGACAAGTATTCTATATTCACCCATGAAGGAGTCACCAGAAAACATTCTTCTAACAAAGCCCTTTTGTTCTTCTCTAGAAAAATTGACATAGAAAACGCCCTCTTCCCTATCTAGATCATTTACATCTATGAGGGCTTCTTTCAGAGCACGGTCAACCGCTGCCCAAGCTCTAGCATATTCTAAATTTAATTCGATGAAATTTGATTTGTTTTCATCTTGTTTCAGTGAGGCCTTCTGTCCATAATTCAAATTAAGGGCTACTAAAGAAGTTCCGCCACTAGGTGGTGTCGAAGCGAAATAATCTAACACCTTACGCATTGTTTCTTCTTCAAGATTGCCTTCTCCTTGAACTCTTATCCACTGATCATCTATCTTTGTGATATGAGAAATAAATATCTCTGAACTTGCTTGCCTAATTCCATGTTCAACTTTCATCACTAGTTTAGTTTCTTCCCCTGTATTACCTAAATTATCACTTTCAATAATGCCAGATGTTGGGTCCGTTTTTGCTAACCCATATCCGCTGGTTACCCAAAAATCATTCATCATGGGCCATGCACTGCTAGGCAGAGTTTCAACATACACCCATCTTATTTCGCCTAATTTGTGCATCCTAACTTCATTAGAAGTTCCAGAAGAAAAGACCTGTTGGGGTAAGGGAATATCATACTCAGATATAGTATTTTCAGAGGGTATTGAGTTTATTGGATAAAAATCAATTATAGGACGGGTATCCAAATCTTCAGGCAATGTTAATGACTTTTCTTGTCTCTCTTTTAAGTAATCATTTTTATGATCAGTAAGAAAATAACTACAGGAGCTTATAAAATGAGATACAAATATTATTGCTATCAGTCTTTTCATGGTTAGTTTAATAAGTTTAATTCTTTTAATATATTCTCAGCTTTCTCATGAAAGTCTGGACTTAGTTCTGTTAAAGGAAGCCTAATCCCTTCGGTTATTCTACCTATACGATTCAGCATCCATTTTATCGGAATTGGATTTGATTCGATAAATAAAATTTCGTTCAATTTAATTAAGGTTCTGTCTAATTCAAGAGCAACTTCAACTTCTCCTTTGAAGCAAAGACTGCAGATATCTGCAATTGCTTTTGGAACTATATTTGCTGTAACTGAAATGGTTCCTGAGCCACCATTCAATAAGAATTGGGTGGCAGTAGGATCATCACCTGAATAAAAAAAGAAGTTTTCTTTTTGTTCAGGAGTTAAATGTCTTAGCATTTCATTAAGTCTACTCAAATCACCTGTAGCATCCTTTAATCCAACAATATTTTCATGCCCGACCAACCTAAGTACAGTGCTATTCTGTAAGTCACAACCTGTTCTTGAAGGTACGTTATAGAGAATCTGTGGAAGATTAACCTCATCAGCTATCAACATATAGTGCTTATAGAGTCCTTCTTGAGTAGGTTTATTGTAGTATGGAGTTACCAAAAGTGAGGCGTTTGCTCCAGCAGATTTTGCGGAATTAGTTAAATAGATTGCTTCTTTGGTTGAGTTAGCACCAGTCCCGGCAATAATTTCAATTCTACCGTTTGAAATATCGACAGATCTCTCTATAAGCTGCACATGTTCAGAAACATCTAGCGTGGCAGATTCACCTGTTGTACCTACAACAACTAGCCCAGTAGTATTAGAGCTTATGTGCCATTCAATTAAATCCTTGAGACTCTCCCAATTGATTTCTCCATCTGAATCCATTGGAGTAACGAGAGCGACTACCGAACCTTTTAGATTAAACATTAATTTTTTTTTGTCTCAATGTTAGAATCATAGCATTATAGATTGTTTCTAACGGAGGAGATATGCCAACACTTAAATTAAATAATAAAGCCCCAATATTCAAAGGCGAATGTACAGGCAATAAAACTATTAGCCTCTCAGATCTTAAAGGGAAAAATGTAGTTCTCTATTTTTATCCAAAAGATAGTACTCCTGGTTGCACCACAGAAGGACAGGACTTTAGAGATCTAAAAGGTCAATTCACCAGATCGAATACAATAATCTTTGGATTATCAAGGGAGTCAATAAAATCACATGAGAAATTTAAGAAGAATGAAAATTTCAACTTTGATTTGATCTCAGATCCGGATGAAAAAATTTGCAAGCAATATGATGTTATCAAAGAAAAAAGCATGTACGGCAAAAAATATATGGGCATAGAAAGAAGTACTTTTCTTATCGATTCAAAAGGCAAGTTGGCAGGTGAGTGGAGAAAAGTGAAAGTAACAGGTCATGCAAGAGAAGTGTTGGAAGCCGCAAAAGAGTTAAATAGCTAGTTTACAGGTTCTGGCCAAGAGTTAATTATTGCTTTAATAAAAGTAGCTAGTGGAATAGCAAAAAATAAGCCCCAAAAGCCCCATATTCCTCCAAAGAAAAGTACTGCAATAATTATTACTACAGGATGAAGGTTGTTCCTGTTTGAGAAAAGTATAGGAACTAAAACGTTACCATCAAGAATCTGGATTAATAGATATAGACTTAGCAGCCAGTAAAAGTTTTCAGCTAGACCCCATTCATATAGTCCAATCAAAACTACTGGAATAGTAACCAAAATAGCCCCAAATATTGGAATGATGACTGAAAGTCCTACTAAAATTGCTATTAGGACAGCATAAGGAAGGCCAAGAATAGCAAATAAAGCATAAGAAGCTGAAGCTACAATTATCATTTCTAAAAACTTTCCAGTTACATAATTGAATAATTGATCATTCATTTCAGAAAATACAGACTGCATGAACCCATTCTCTTTAGGAAGAATAAATGCTGCAATAGGCAGAAGTTCATTTTTGTCTTTTAAGAAAAAGAAGACCATTAGAGGAATCATGATTGCATAAAGAATGGCATTAAACATTAAAGTAATTGTCCCTGCCAATTGACCAAGCGCCGAACTTAATAAGGAGTTAATTTGGTTAGTTAGATTTGCAAATATCAGGTCAAGATCTTCTTGAGAGAAATAATTATTCATTTCAACAAGTGTTGATTGAAAGGAACTAACAATACTTGGTAAATTCTGTAAAAGATTATTGATTTGAGTACCTATTGAAGGCAATGCAGTAAATAAACTTAAATAAAATCCAAAAAAAACAATTAATGTAATGGCCAATGAAACCTTTTGAGAAACTTGCATCTTTAACAGTACTCTCATGAGGCCATTTAATAAAAAAGCTATAACTATGCTTATAATTACTGGCAAGAGTACATTGCCAAAGAAGATGACAAACAGGAAAGAAAAAGCCAATAATATAGCAAAGTATATAGACTCCTCACTTGAGAAGAATCTGTTTACGAATTTTTCGAATAAACTTTGCATATTAAGTATGGAACTAAGTAATTTTTAGATAATCTAATGAATTCATTTAATATAGTAACCAGTTTCTCCAAAAAGAAATAGTATGAGTAGTATTATATCCAAATTCAAATTTTACGGTCTTTTCTTGTTCGTAAGCTTAACGCTTCATTCAGAGGAAGAGTTACCAGTAATAGGTGATGCTTCATCTTCTGTTATATCAATTGCTTCTGAATACAACCTAGGCAGGTTATATATGGCCCAGCTAAGAAGAACCTTGCCAGGTTATGTGGATCCTGTTGCCCAAGACTATGCGGAACACTTGGTTTACAGATTATCAGAATTTAGCGAACTAACTGACAGAAGACTAGAAGTAGCTCTAATCAATGAAAAATCAATAAATGCCTTTGCTGCTCCTGGCGGAATTATAGGTATCAATGCAGGATTAATCTTTCATGCGAACACTGAAGGTGAACTCGCATCTGTTTTATCTCACGAACTTGCGCACCTGAGCCAAAGACATTTTGCAAGAAGAATGCAAAGACA
>ERZ651776.2059-NODE-2059-length-22693-cov-4.524010_pt1 | contig 22693 bp, 20 predicted proteins | sample MGYA00514761_ERZ651776 | MGnify/ENA metagenome assembly ERZ651776 | reverse complement strand
TCTCGTTGCCATCCTCGTCGACCTCGTCGTCCTCGTCCTCACCGTCGTCACTGCTGGTGCTATCTTCACTGTCGATCTTGCTGGTGTAATCGTCGTGATCGTCGTGGTCGGAGTAAAAATCACCTGCCACTTCCACCCCAACGGTCCCTGAAAAACGTAAAACATTCCTTTCAAACACGTCTTCCGCAATTTTTCCCCACCGTCCAAACTCCTCCACATCGCCGATTACCAGGTTAATTGTCGCAGCTCTAATGATGGTGTCGAGAGGGAGTTCGTCGGGGGGGAAGAAATCAAGAAGCAGACGGAGATACTTTAACGAGCCAGAGAAATTCGAATGATGAAGAGGTAGGAGTGAGAGGTGACGGAGATTGGTGGTAATTCGAGATTCCATTTCCGGAGACATTCTCGTGGTCGGACCGCTGCGGCCGCCTTTCCATACAAAAGAAAGAGAATCCAAATCGACTTCCCACCACCCCGCTTCAGTTCCGTCACTGCTTGAGCTCGCCTTCTCTCTCGCTTCTTGCATGCTATTATAATTCCAGACTGCTATAGCAGAAATACCAATCGATTCGGCGTACTCAAAGCCCCCAATTTCGTGGCCAAACTCGTTCGATGCAAATATGCTGAGAAGGACGAGATGGTCGTGCACATCCAGAGCAGAGAATGAACAGTAGCTGAGCGAAGAGAGCGAACTGGTGCACGTTGTGAGAAGACACTGCATTGAGGATAAAGGAGATGATTGTATTTTTGAGACATGCGTCGCACTGTCATCAGTATCGCCAAAAAACCAACTCCAAACGGCATCATCAATCTCCCCCCCATTCTCCCTCACATTACGCAAAACCCCCCTCGTAAATCCACTCGGGTGGGAAAACCCACCACTATTGTCGTCAACCAGTATATCTCCGATTAGGTGCTTAGCACTGCAGAGAGAGGGGATCCCTCGAGAGTCCCCCCCAAACGTCTTTGAATAGTATTGCAAATTGAGGAGAGGGATTTGTGGAGGTTGGTAATTCTGTTGTTGAGCCTCTTGGGTAGCAGAGGGTACAGAGAGAATGATGATGCCTATGATTACGTTCGCAATCATAGTCGAATTTGCCGTCTGCTTCTTTTTGGGTTCTAGCTCTCTGCAAGCTTTGGTCCTGTATCGCTCCTAAGGTATGGGTAAGTTAATCTGTTTGCCGAAAATATTGGCTGCTGCTGATCAAGGTTTGGTGTCAGAATTTCACTATTTTCTTGGTAAAATTTGACAATTATTACATCCACACTTGTGGGGCCTTCTCGGTGAGCACACGTCCGAAACACGCCGGGAACTAAAATCCCTCCTCGACTAGTTAGTTTTAGTCCCTTGTGAAATATCGCTACTTTATATGTCCGCCTTCAAGGCGTCACCTGGCGCTGTGGAAGATCTCCTGGGTATTGATGACTTCCAGGAGCCACCATCCCATATTTCTTCGGAAGACTCAGAAATGAATATAACTTCAAAACCAGATCCAACCACTCCTCAATCGTCAGCCCCTGAACCAGAATTCGACCCTAAATCACTCATCTCCGATGCGTCTTCTCCGAGCCAGCGACGAACGACAATCGATATGTCTGGTGCCAACATTAACTTCTTTTCCTCTCTCCAGCGTAGCACCATGATGGCAAATGGAGAGTATGATGTGATCTTTCCTGCCGGTAAGGTCGGCATAACCCTTGAGCCCGACGTGACTGGCAGACAGTGTCTTGGTGAGTTCCTCTTGTGTCAGCGAAGGCGTTCACTTATATCACAAAGTTTTCTAATCTAAATATTCTGTGGAATCATTCCCATGAATGAATGAATGAATGAATAAACGAACTCATGGTGGCTGGCTCAATAATCACCTTTCTTCTTACAGTGAAAGGATTCCCTCAGAAGAAACTCGGTGATGTAGATGATGGATTGGCAAAACGCTCTGGTGTGATTTGCATTGGTGACTGTATAGTTGCAATTGACGGTGAATCTGTCCTCGACCTAACCTTTTTACAGACCATGAATCGACTACGAAACATCCAAGACAAATCGCACACGTTAACGTTCCGGTCCTCTGAGCATTTGAAAAATCTCTCACAACACACTGCTAACTCGCCATTCGGCGAGCTTAACGAAACTAGAAAGATGATTCATCGAGAGAAGGAGAAGTGGTACTTATCTCCCCAGACAGATGACATGTGCTACTGCTATGTTGAGCGCACGCGAGGGGTGAATTCCACCAGCTTCAACCTTTATCGTGAAGACACGGGGGAATTCATGTTGGCTGCGACGATAAATAAGAATATGTCCGGCACAGTTCTCTTCAGCAATATGAAGGAGAGCTACTTGCGAAAAATCGACGACATAGTAGCCTCGGAAGATAGCTCTTCATATCTGGGTTGCATGACTACGAATTTCCTTGGCGACGAATTCACGATTCATGATCATCGTGCGGACCCGAAGAAATGCGAAAGTAAAGATAACAAGATTCATCATGAGCTTGGACTCATCCGGTTTGAGAAGAATATATTGGGGAGGGTTCCGAATTTTATGACAGTCGTTGTCCCTCGGCCGGAAGCCGAAGACGAGCGCAGCGAATCTCGGCGGGTCCAGAATCGCCGAATATCTGATCGCTTCGAGCGAAAATATATGGAACGGAAGGAGCTTAATGTCGGGGATCATATTGTGAATTGGTTTTTGAATCCTTTTCGCAGCAAAGAGGAGAAGGAGAGGATTCGGGCCATGAGCGGGGGGAACGCAAATAGCGGTAATCGTCCACGAAAGGGCACCTTTGATGAAAAGGAAGACACGTTTGGCGGGGGTGTGCAAACTCCAGGATACGGTGGTCTGGAGGAGGATGACAACCAGGACTTACTCATCATGAATACGAAGAAACCGAGCTGGAACAAGCGACTGAATGCCTGGACTTTGAACTTCTCCGGCCGGGTCAAGAAAGCCAGCAAGAAAAATTTCCTTCTTATAGCGAAGCAGGACAACCATAGTTTTGAGAGTAACATTTCGGATGTGAAGGACGATAGAGCAGAAGACAAGACTGACATTGACAATGAAGAGAGCGGTGCGACCGTATACGTCCGTTTCGGCAAGTTCACGAAGCACAGATTCGTGCTCGATTTCTCTGCCCCCATGTCGTCTATAGTTGCCCTTGGTATCGCTGTAAGCTGCTTTACCAAGAAGCTTACCGTAACTTGAGGATGGACAGGAAAAAAAGGAAAAGAAAATGTTATTTGTATATTTTTTTAGCCTGCTCTCTTTTTTTACTAGTCCTATTTTAGATAGAGCCCAACGAACACACAGCTACGTTCTTGTGTCTTCCCATTCTTCTCCTTTTCCGCGAAACATTCTCCTTTGCCGGCGATTCCTCGTCGACATTTGCGGGTTCTATTTCATTTACACTTTCTTCTTCAGATGAAGAAGAACTGCCCAAGTCTTCCAAGGTGTCTGCACCTAGCATGTCGAAAATTCCACCGCTAGTCCCAGCTCCGCTATTTGTCACAGCAGCGGTAGCTGATATAATATTTTGTACTGGCGTAGTTGTTCTTGGCGTTGTCTTCGTCGCTTTCATTGTTCTTTTCGTGGTTGTTTTCTCCATTTCTGGTTGTCCTCCCTTTGCCACTGGCAACGGCACCTCGACCTTCTCGCGAACGAAGTCCTTGCAGTCATTTCCGTCCCCCTCTCCTTGGTCAATACTGTGTAACGCCTTCTTCTTCACGATCTTGGTCTTTTCCGGTGAATCCTCGTCCGGAAAGATCGGCATCGGCCGCTTGCTAATTATCGATTTCATGCCTAACAGATTATTTTCATTTGCATCACGGTGAAAATTGTCCTCGTCCTCTTCCCTTTCAATATCCCAGTCTCTCAACTCAATTTTCTGCTTGGAAGGCGGAGTCATCGTTGACGTGTTTGTCGTTTCGCTGAGGGGAAGGCTGTGCGCTCTCGATAAAGCGACTTCAGTGCTTGCATTCAAGTCTGTGCTTGCGGTCGCGACTCCGGCTGTGGCTGCACTTGCTGCGTCTCCGAATTCGCTGCCTGACAAACTGTTACTAATACTGCTGACCACACTGCCTTCTCCGTCTCGACCGGCCTCCAAATCGAAATTAAGACAGCTCTCAATCCCTATCCTCCGTCTAGCTCCCTTGCCCAGCCGACCGTAGCCATAGCCACTGTAACGCCGGCGCTCGGAAGACCGACGGGTTGAAGTCGGGGGAGAGACGATCTGACCCCCTAGGATGAAAGAATTATCGTCAATATTTTTTTCTTTCCTGTTGTTGCTAGTAGTACTCGTGCTGCTCATCCAGTCGGAGTTCTTCGAGTTTTGGCTGAATGTAGGAGGGAACAGGGGCGGAGGTGGGGCAAATATGTACGATGGCTGCGTCTGCTGCTGCTTCTGCGATCGCTGCTGGCTTGCGCGGCTTTGGGGAGGAGGATTATCGAGGGAAGAAAGGGGAAGAGACTTCCTTTTTCGCTTCTGAAGAAAGCCAGCGTTGGAGTTTATGTTCAAGGTCGATACGCTGCTGCTGTGTGCTTTTGTCTTATTGGTCTTTTTCTTTTTCATCGTAGCGGAGGAGGACTTGTTGTTGTCGGCGGCAGATGAGGGAATGGCCGCTGGGGAATTGATAATGGAGGTAAAGGAGGATTGGAGGGAATTTGTTCCCTGCTTCTTTTTCTTGGTCTTCGCAGATGATCTCTTCTTCGACATTGCTGGTACTCCCACCTCCGCTGGCGCCGGTGCCCCATCCTTGGCTAGTGTTGACGCTCCGACTTTCGATTTGGCCTTGGAAATCACATTGGAGGTGGTGGTAAGCAGCATGGCTCTTCTGGAACCGAGAGGCATCGGAAATAGGGGGAAACTGAACTTGTCGACTTGGAGACTTTATTTTTTTCTCTCTACCCACTTGGGGATAGTTTTCGATTGATAATTGCGGTTGAGTAGGTATTTTCCTGGTTTGAGTATCTAATTGATCGCGTTTTGGTGATTGAACACTTTAGGGGCAAATTCCCAATTTCCAATTTCCATACCACTTGGTACTGCTTCCATCGGCTAATATTTATTTATTTTTTTGTGCCGTGAGCATGCTGCAAGATAGAATCGTTTGAGAGGGAGGTTACAGTCCGATTTGGAATTTCCACTCTCCCTTCCTCTCTGAAAAAGCGCCCCGATTCATTGACCTCCACTCTCTCTCAGACAAAAATCTGAGACGGTTATTGATGGCTGAGCATGTCGCCGATTCTCCACCGCGACGAAAAAGTAAGCTGAAAAAGCGACGTCGTTTGGACGAATATGGAGAAAACAATGGTGATAATGGTGACGGCAGTGTTGCTTCGAAGAATAAAAGTGATGACGAGGAAAAAAGGAACAAAGCACGGGATGAGATAAAGACGAAGTACTCAAACATTAATATTGACCGTGTGATTCGAAGGTCTGGAAATTCTTCCTCGGCTGATGTTCTTAGAGCCCCTTCGAAGGAGGTTGAAAAAAAATTGCCGCCACCAGCAAAAATAGCACAACCACCTGTCATGGCGATCACCATACCCCAGAAGAAGGCAATACAGTCATCGGCCAGGGAAGCTGCCAGAAATATCGCCCCGCGAGAAGCAAAAACGACTTCAAAATCGAAATCAAAAGCGACCTCAAAACCAAAAAACAACATCGACAAGACAAATAGCGTCAAAAGCTATGAAACTGTTGGAAATGATGGTTTGGGTGTAGATTTAGATGAGGATACAGTCTTTGATGTGTTGGAAGCATCGCCGCCCAAGAAGGATTGCACTCGTCGCAAAGGACACGTTTCGCAAAAGAAACTTCAATCTGCCTGTCCATCCCCCGGGCAATCTCCCCAAGATTGCATCAACCTTCTTTCCTCCGACGAAAATTCTGTTGCCTCGGAAAATTCCGTCGCCTCAAAAAAATCAGTCGCATCGAATTCCTCTTCCCTGGCATTTGATGTATCAAAGTCGAAATTAATCCGTGACAAGACAAAGCAAGCCTTCTCTCGCGAAAAATTTTCGTCTTCGGCCCACAAGTCGCTGCTCGACGAACTGGGTTCTGGGTCAAAGCACGAGCAAAAGTATCTGGAGAAGTATGTCAAAGAACTTGATAGTGATATTGCTGGGCTGCAACTGAAGAAGTTCAAGGCAGAAAAGAAAATAAAGGCACTAAAGAGGGCCGCCTCAGAATCATCGCATGCGACGAAAAAGAATGAAGGTGATGACAACAGCGGCAGCGGTATGGGAAAGACCATATGGGAAGGGGGCTGGCTAGATGCAAACTCTGGCAGAAATTTTTCTCGCACTTTAGTGCAGCAAAAAATTCCAAATGCGTTTGCTAGTACATTCAATTATGATGCCCAGGTTATTAATGCTGCTGATGATGAAAATGCTAATAATGACGACAGCGAAGACGGTGACAATAACGATGACAATGACGATGACAATGACGATGACAATGACGATGACAATGACGATGACAATTTAAACCGTGACAAACAGGTGCCCTCCATCGACATGGATCGTGTGCTGGAGAAGCACGCATTTCTACACGGAAACTGCATCGGATCGCGCGATAGCCCTTCCTCTTCGCCGCCGTCACCGCCGTCGCCTCCACTCTTGCCAATTGCGAAGGCTAAAGCGAAGAGACGGATAGCCAACGGCGACATCTCTATAAGCACTGGGTCAGGTGCCTTCGCTGCGGCAGCTTTAGGAGGTGCAGGAATCATCGAATTAGCGAACGATGAAGATAATGACAACAGCGATGAGAATTATATCATGGTGAGCGAAATACTACGGGAAATTGAAAGAGCGGAACTGGACGAGAGTGACAAAGAAAAGTTCAAGACCCTCAGCCAATGCAGCCACCTGTCTCAGATTGATGAATTGGTGCTCACACAGGAACAGTTGGAAGTGTCAAACGATATCATCGCGAAACTCGAAGAAGACAAGGAAAAACTATTGAGGGTAGAACGGGCGTGCCCCTTATGGAGAAAGAATGTATACTTCGTCGTTTCTCACAAATGGGTGGAGAATGTACACCACGATGTTTCTCGCTCAAAAGAAAATGTGGTCCAGCTTAAATATGCCCTCAAGAATTTCGCGTCTGAAATCGCCAAGAGGGAAGATGAGATCGCGTGGTTCGATTTTTTTAGGGGAGTATTGAGCGGAGAGCAGAAAAAAATTGTTGAGAGAGCGCAACTAGATTAAAAAATTGAAAGAAAAGGTATAATTATTTTGACAAAAGAAGTCAGTCTTGTGTCGTTCGTCCATGTTCACTGGAAACTAACTGGAAATCCTCCAACTGGAAACTGGAATCTTCGAATCTTGTTTGCCTGTTAAACTTAAAACTTTTAATCAACACCAAATGGAGGTAATACTTGTAAATACCTTTCACACCCGTGTTTCTTATCCTTTTCCTGTGGTACTCCCAAAAAAATTAAATTGTAACTAACCTCATATAAACCCCCCACCCCACCCCAGGCACAGGACTCTTCTTCCATGCTGCCAACTCTTAAGGCTGCTCGTACTTATACAAAGGAAGAATCCGATAGAATCTTAGCTAGCCTCCGTCAAACTTTAGAATCTACGGCCTCGACTCTAAATACAATTTCTGAGACCAGATCTCAAATAGCCAAGAGCATGGACGCCACGACGCAAATCGAAAGCAAGTGGAAGGAGGTGCAGGACAAGTTCCAGGAAGTTTTAGACAAAGCAATTGGTGATTTCGCTCAATCGGTCAATAAGGGAAGAAGTTACTGTGGAGAGGAGAAAACCGTGCATGCCATCGGTGAGAAGATGAAAAGTGGAGGTTACAAGAAAATTGTGGTTTTGACAGGGGCCGGAATCAGCACTAGTTGCGGTATTCCCGACTTCAGAAGCAAGGGCGGCGTGTATACTCAAATTGGCAAGGAGTTTCCTAGTGTCAGCAGGCCAGAGGACATATTCTCGCTAGCCTTTTTCAAGGAGGACCACAGACCGTTTGCGAATCGGGCAGAGTTGATGAACCCTTTCTTGCAATCGCAACCCAAATTCACTCCCTCCGTGACGCATAGCTTTTTGCGGTTGTTGGAGACGAAGAATGTATTGTTGAGAAATTACACTCAAAATATTGATAGCTTGGAGAGAACCGCTGGTGTCACGTCGGATAGAATAGTTGAGTGCCATGGTTCTTTTTCTCACGCAGAGTGCGTACAATGCGGAACGACTTTCTTCGATAAAAAGACAGGTGATTTCTGTGACAAGTGTGAGAAGGGGGAACACAAAAACAGCGGGACAAATAAATCGCGGGTCAAGGCGGCGGTTGTCTTATTCGGGGAGAATTTGAGGAACAAATTCTTGAGCAGCTACAAAAATGACCTTGATGAATGTGATTTGTGTATTGTTATTGGGACCTCACTGCGTGTTCCGCCTGTTTCCACCCTCCCAACACTCATAAGGGACGGTACTCCGCGCATTCTGATTAACAATGAGCGCGTAGGCTGCTTCGAACTACATCAGCAGAAACCGGGAAACAATTGCATTCCGATTGTCGAAGAGGAAGAGTGCGAAGAGGGTGAGGAAGTAAACGATTTTGAAGAGCAAGAAGATGTGAGTAGAGGTAATTTTGTAATGCTTGGGAGTTGCGACGAGCAGGTGATCAAACTGGCAAAAGCATGTGGAATGTATGAGGAGTTGATGGTTGAACATCGAGCCAAAATTGAAGAAATTGAAAAGGGCTTTGTGAACATGAAGAGCATTCAATTTGAGACGTTCAATGACTACATGAAATACAACGATGGAGAGTAGTATAGGCTCTAAAAAATATTTGGGTGGCTTTTAAAAGAGTATTTATTCCACCGGGGCTACTGGCTTATCGCCTTCCCATGTGTAAAATCCTTTCCCAGTTTTGCGCCCCAATTCCCCCCTGTCAACCCTCTCTTGCAGACACTTTGGAACTGTGAATGCAGGCTCGTCGGGGTACTTATCTACCCAACCCTGCATGATGAAAATGCAGGTGTCGAGGCCAATGTAATCAGCCAGCTTGAGAGGTCCCATCGGATGTCCCGCACCAAGCTGCATACTGACGTCGATGTCCTTAATGCTGGCATCTCCCCTGTCCAACATAAGCATTCCCTGAGTAAGCGCAGGAACCAGCAGTCTATTCACGATGAATCCGGGAGTATCACCGCAGCTAACAGCGACCTTTTTGATGCTCTCAACCCAGTTGTATGCAGCCTCAAATACCTTGTCGTCGGTGTGCTCTGTGTGGATAACCTCGACAAGTTTCATCATCTGGACAGGGTTGAAAAAATGTACGCCCACAAACCTCTCCGGCCGACCGCTCACTTCAGCCATTTCTGTTATACTGAGCGACGAAGTATTGGAAGCAAACAAGCATTCAGGCTTGCAATGCTCATTGAGCGATTTGTAGAGGGATTTCTTCAGATCCATGTTCTCAATGACCGCCTCGACGACCATATCGACGTCTGATAAGTCGGCCGGGTCGGTCGTGTAGCTGATATTGCTGAGAACAGAGTCCATCTGTTCCTGCGTCATTTTCTCCCTCTTTACCATCTTGGAAAGGCTGCCATTAATTCTTTCCTCCCCAGATTTCAAAAACCTGTCTTCGTTCTCGAATGCGATGACTGTGAAACCGTTCGAAGCAGCAGCCTGAGCGATTCCGTGACCCATCAATCCCAGCCCAACACATCCAACCTTTTTGATCTCCGGAACAATGAGGGAAGAGGAAGATAGTGAACGGAGGGCATTCCTTCGAAAGATTGTGGTTGCCTGTCGCGATGATGATAGTGCTGCTTTGCAAGATAGCATTTTTGATGATCGTGAGTAACTGGTTGGACACAAAATGACGTTTAGAAAAAAAGACTTGATCGATACCCCACCCTCAATTTAGGAGACAGTTGTCTATAATTGGAATGAATATACCCGTTCTCGCTGGTCTTCTGAAGGCTTGTAGCTTTTTGTAGCTTGTTCTGGGTCAGTAGTTCATGATGCTCATTCCCTTGTCCTTGTCCGTGGTTGTTGTTCTCCTTGCTGTTTTGTGGATTTCCTTTCTTGATGAAAGTGAAGTGAGCGATGATGGGGGGTTGACCAGTGAGTTCGACGCCAATGGAAGCAAATTTTCTGAAATCTGTAACATCAAGAAGGTTGAGTTTTCATCCCTTGAAAGCACCTTTCCAAACAGCCTTGTTCCCAACCTTCATGACTACCCATTCATTATTACAAAAGTTCCCCGCTCCAGGCAAGAAATCCTCCGTAGACTCACGGCCCAGGATACCATTGTGGTGACTATGGACGACGTCGATGTCACACTGAGCAGTAGCAATTCTTACAGTGAAAGGAGGCGAACAACAAATCTTCAGACCTACATAGATGAGTTCACGCAGCAAGGAATTGACGAAGGGGCGAACGCGAGAGAGAGCTGGTATTTTTTCGGGGAGACCTTTACTCCTCCATGGGTGAAACTACTGGATTCGTATGTCTTGCCGCCTTGTGTGAGCTGTGCAAAACGAGATAGTGCTGCCTTGTCATTTGGTCTCGGGGGTATTTATAGCGGTGTGAGCTGGCACAATCACGGACCTGGTTTCAGCGAAACAATTCACGGTTCCAAACACTGGCTCATGTATGATTACGCTGATTTTCCAAATGGTGTGCCCGCTTTTGACCCAAATCAAAGAACTCTTGACTGGATTCGAAACCAGGGGAAGAATCTCACGGAAGCTCAACGACAGAAGCTAATGCAATGTACTGTTCATGAAGGAGAAATGATATATTTCCCAGAGTTCTGGTACCACGCGACTCTGAATCTCGACAATTATACTGTATTCGTCAGTTCATTCACAACAGAGAGGGATTTCTGAAGTTTGGGCATTATTGAAGAACACAATTTCAAATATTGCTATATAATGGGTATCAGCCGAGTTTATAACAATTGCGTAGATTTGCTTGTTGGAGGGTAATTTAAATACACTTTCTAGTTTTTAAGTTCTAAGTTCAAAAGTTTTAGTTCAAGTTCTCCTCCTCAATTCAGTCAAATAGGCCTTCTGGAAAATGTTATCCACGCTCCCTTCTATCACCTCGTGCCTCTCAATCATAAACTTCCCCTCCTTGCAGAACTCCTCGTAAACCTCGAGAATATCACTCTCAAAGGTAAGCTTGCCAAAATCAATCGTAGTTATGTATTTGATCAGCGGCTTTATCAAAAATAGAAAAGGAACATTCGTGTGCTGATAGGTCTGAGTGATAAATATTCTCCCCCCAGGGGCTAGGACAGAGGGAGAGCATACGGCGTGCAAAGCGCCTTTGATAGACGGCATCAGTGAGATGCTGCCAGAGAAATACACTGAGTCAAACAAACGAGTTTGCTTGTTCTTCCGAGTCGAGCGGCGAGTGTTTGAGGGCGCAGACGAAGAAGAGGAGGAAGAGGAGGAAGAGGAGCCATCAGCAAGACTTATCAACAATTCATTGTCATAGACGCTTCCGTCTGCAAGATGCAAAGGGCGGTGTTAGTGGTAGCAAGGAGTGAGTTAGCGATGCAGGATGCAGGGCATCTCATCTCACAAGAAGAAAAATTGACTCACAGTGAACTTTTACGCTATCAGTGGCGTCCCTAGCAGAAATATTCTCATTAGCAGCATTCACGTAACTATTTTCGTAGTCGACCCCATCAATTGTTAAGTTCTTCCCTCTCACAGTGCCGAGATTCTCCAACAACGCTGTCGCGGTTCCAATCCCGATATCGAGAACCTTGCTGTTCTTCGGCACGACGTCTAGTACCTCCTTATACCACAGCGCTGTCATGTGGATTATCGCACGGTCGTAGATTTTAGGGGCATTGCGTCGCATCAAAATGAGCAGAGGCACAAAGGCAATCAAAGGAGCAAGCGCCATGAAGACGTAATCAGTCATTTTAGTTTTAAATGCAACAGCTACAGAGCTCGATATAATATTGCTACAGTGTTGGAGAGTTTGTGGGGTTACAAACATAAACTTTTAAATTAAATTGTGCTTTCCTGCAGACCATCACACAAGGAAAAATAAATAAAAAACATACCAACACGTTTATTTATACCAATCCGTCCGTCTTTCGGCACATATATTGGCGTAACCGTGGTATATTTACTTTTGAAAATCTCAAAACACTCTCTCACTGAAATTACTGGTTGGAGAATCTCTCCTCTCCCAAATACTCTACCTTCTCTTCCACTGGTGGCCAAAGTTCGAACACGTTAACAATGAGTAGAACTCGACCACCTTTCAAGGATGCTGAGGGTGTGCGCTACGATTGTAGCGATGGTGAATTTGAGGGCTGGCTTACCAAGCAAAGTGCTTGGTTGAAGGTGAGTGTGGTTGTGTGATATTTATTTGCTGCAGTTATGGTGTCCGGGAGGCCGTGGGTGGTAGAGTCTGGCTAAATGTTGGATTAGGCTTGGTTCTAATCGTCTTCTTCTGTACTGGCTCTGCCTTGTTCTTGTACACTGACTCAATTCCATTCCGATAATAATTTTCACCTTCCCTTCCATCTCCTCGATCTACTTAATCAATCCACTTCTCTCTGCACAGGACTGGCGCCGCCGTTACTTCATTCTCAAGGGGTCCAAGCTGTTTTTCGCGAAATCTTCCTCATCAGCCCCCCACGGAATGATTGATTTAGCCACGTGCACGACAGTGAAATCTGCAGAGCTCAAGGCCCAGAAACGCAATGCCCTTGAGGTCAGTACCCAGACCACGACGTTCTTGATGTACGCAGATACTGAAAAAGATAAGGATGATTGGATTGGGAGTGTGGGGAGGGCGATTGTCAGGTGCAGCAGCACTTACCACGACGATGGCAATTACAATAGCGATGATGACGATGATGACACCAAGGGTGGGGGTGAGAGTGATGATAGTGGTGATGAAAATAACCCTTACGCGTGAAGCAAATAGATGGGATTTCGAGGTAATTATAAAATCGGAAAATAACGCAGCAGAGATAGGGTTGAATGAATTAGGTTTTGGCATATTTCGACGAAAATGTGGGGGTTTTTTCTGTTGCTTCCTGTTTGCCCCGTCGTTCATAATATCACTTCACAGGCCTGTCATCAAATTCACATTGGCTGCGTCATAGTGGGCTGCACCATCATCTGATGTTGCATTTGACCCGGTTGTTGCATCATCATCGGCTGTTGCATGGTCATCGGCTGTTGCATCATGCCTGGCTGTTGCACCATCATCATGGGCTGCTGCATCGTCATTGGCTGTGCCATGGCCATAGGCTGCTGCATCGTCGGTTGTCCCATGGCCATCATTCCCCCGCCTCCCTGGGTACAGTTGGCATCCAAATCAAGCCTACAGTTCTCGCACCTCCATATCCCACTGTCGTTCGGGTTAATATTCGCATCATGCTTTGTACCACACGGCCCGTCACAAATCCATACACCCTCTGAATACGTGTTGTCGTTCTGTTCGCGGGCAACAGTACAAAAGTGCTGCAGCGGCAAAGAATCGAGTGAGAAAGATACACCACCGAACGGAAAGTGATAAGAGCCCAGGAAGTCGGTTTGACGAAGGTGAAAAGTTAGTTTCGGTCAGAAGGAAAGCAATGACAATGACAATGCCAAAATTAAAATTGCGGGAAATGCCCATAGAGCTTGTCGCTTATCTCCTCTCACCTTCCACTGGCAAGGTTGCGAACACTTGAAGCAATTATAAGTTCCGGGTGGAGTTGCCCACACAGTTGGCTCGGAGAACTTCTGGAACCCGCTGTCTGCATTCGGCCCCACAGTTGCAGATGATGACGATGATTTTTTCCTCATACAAAAACAGCAGAATATTCCTATAAAGATGGGTAAAATAAGCAGGGCCCCCACCCCAGCCGCGACTGACTCTCCTTCATCGGGGCACATCATTTCACGTCCACCCCCACACTCACAGCATTTTTCCATGATGGTATCGTCGTCTGATGAGCTGAAATACTTGGTAGTCGATTGTCCATAGGATGAGATTACATACTCAAATTCGTCGTCGGTCCCACCAACGTCCGCTTCGCATGTCACGAGGCCGCAGGATTGACTATGAGTATTTTCATTCATATCGTCGTAGAAGTAGTCGTCCTCGCAACAGGTAACATTACCAGTCACTGGGTGCTCTCGGTAATAGATATCATCCACCCTTCCTCTCCTGCTTCCAGAATAATAAGTCCTTCTGGCGGTGCTGCTTCCATAATAATAAGAAGAATATTGGGAGTAACCAGTTGGACGTTGGCTATATGTTGACGGTGAATTGTAGCTATAGGTTGGAGTTGTTCTGCCAGTTGAGCTGGAGCTGGAGCGACCACTGCTGCTGCTGCTACTAGAGCTAGACGAACTACCTCCACCTTTGTTGTGAACCAACACACCAGAAGCAAAGAACATGTGGTACGGATTCGAAAGTTTCAACGTGCGCACGGAGATGGCATCCGTCCATAGTCTATCAACCGAGGTTCGAACAGGTTCGCCAAATTGATCTTGGAGGATTGGGTCCGAAGGCATCTGAGAGATGGTTTCGGAGAGGTGATACCGAGAAGTTGTCACTGATGGGGAGAAGGACATCAATGATTGGGTGGTGTGACAGAAGTAAGGGTGATCACTTGTAGATACTAACTGTGTTTTACGCGGGTTTGGGGTTGGGGTTGGGGTTGGGGTTAGGGGCAGGTTAGTGCAAGAGTCAAGAGATTTGAAATGTCCTACCTTCATATCATTTTTCCTGACAACAATCAACTCGTCGCTCTTCCCATCGACCAACTCCTTTACCACGGAGGAAACTGTCGCATTCTGGGACACGTCCCAGCTCATCACCCAATCTCCAACTTTAACCGAACCTATGTTCTTCTGCGAGCCATCTGACATTAAAACCATTGTGTCTAGTGAAAAACATGATCTACCATATGCTAGTACAACAGTTGAGAGGAAAAAGATGACGGAAATCATCGTCATTTCTCCTCCTTCTGAGGGCAGAATTGTTGAACAATTAACCTTTTTCTCATCATTTCATCCGCCGCATTTCATCGGCTTTTTGGAGAACCTCTAACCGCTCAAACCAAAATATTATTAGAAAAAATTTGTGACCTCCTGGGTCAAAAATCTATTGCGATAGCACATCGAAGCGGTTTTTAGACATTTCATATTTTATTGCGCGTCTTGAGGCACCGACCCTTACCGATCTTTGATTATACTCTCCCCGCATTTGGTAGCCCTGGACGCCTAGGGTGTCTCTAGCCCGTACCACACGGCTCTGAATCAATAATCTCCTCGTCTCTTGCCCTCCAGAAAGCCTTTTATGGCAGAAAACGGTGACAGCGCTGCGCAGTTTGTTCAGCCCTCATTTCTGCTCGACCCCAACAATCAACAAGGACACGAAAACATCTTTGATGATCTATTCTTTACACCCGATGGAAACATGGCGGTAGTTGACGCGGACAATTCAATGAGGGCGGTGATTAGTGGGGGTCCTATGGAGGGTAGGAGGGGTACTGAGGGACTTGGTTTTGTAACATCGGTAAGTTATTCATGAAAATCTGGAAGCAAAATAGCAATCGGAGTTCCGAGGCCTTGAATACCAACTAATCCATCGCTGTATCCACCGTCCCATAAAGGAACCGGTGATGCAACTAACGTCGCAGCCGCGCACCCTGGCCGAGACACAACAGAAGAAGGGAGGCAATGCCTCCAAAAAGCGGCCCAGGCCTAGCTCTGACCGAAAAATGTCAGAGCAACAGAAAATCGATCGCCGCGAGAGGAACAGGGAGCATGCTAAGCGGTCACGTATTCGGAAGAAGTTTTTGCTGGAATCCTTGCATCAATCTGTCGAGAATTTGAAAGAGGAGGTGAGAAGAGCTTCCACTGAAAAGAGTTCACCAAAAAGTCAGGAAGAATGGTTCCCTAACAAGACACTTTGCCGTTTCTCTTCAATTTGTCATTTCGTCACTTCCTACGTCCACCCATACATTCACCGTTTTTGTAGAATGCACGTCTCAAAGGAGCCATCTGTAACCACCTGGGGGTGGGAGAAGGGGAAGCACTGATTCAGGCAAGGCTGGGGGGTATTAGTAGTTGTGGAGACATCATTGCTGATGAGCCCTCAACAGCCAACAAGGTACTCGATGACCCAGATTTCAGTTTTATCAAAGCATTGCAGACTGCGCAGCAGAACTTTGTTGTCACAGACCCCAGCCTCCCAGACAACCCAATTGTGTACGCCACTCAAGGATTCCTTGACCTCACCGGCTACACACTCGCCCAAGTCCTGGGACGAAACTGCCGGTTCCTCCAGGGACCAGAAACAGACCCGAGGGCGGTTGAAAAGATAAGGAAAAGTATTGAGAAGGGAGAAGACATGTCCGTGTGCTTGCTCAATTACCGTGTGGATGGATCAACCTTCTGGAACCAATTCTTCATCGCTGGCTTGAGAGATGGAGACGGCAACATCACAAATTACGTCGGCGTCCAGTGTCGCGTGAGCGAGCAGTACGCCAGAAATGTGTGCGCAAAGCAGGAAATGGAGGAACAAATGGGAACCGACGGAATGGAATTCCAACATGACTTCGGTGACGATGAATTGAGTAAACTTGCCGAAGAGGATATGGCAGCAGAACTTTAACTGGCAATGAGGAGTGGAATGAAGGCAAGCTACTATAAGCAAATGATTTCAGTTAGGCTGCTATTATTAGCACTATAACTAGGCTACGGTTATGAGCTATCTTTGGATGCTACTGCTGGTACTGTATATAACCTCAACTAACCCTAACCCAAACGAATAAGGAAGGTGCATTTGCAAAGCAAAAAAATTAACAAATCAATCGTATTCCTCAGTCAAAATAAAACCGGCGTATTATATATATACTCAGAAGTAGAAAAGCTGGGTCATGATATGGCAACCGCTTAGTCAATCTCCTCAATCTTGGGTCCCTCGTCAGCGGCGTCCTCAGCGGGAGCTCCTCCAGCGGCACCTCCCATGTCAGGCATGCCTCCGGGCATACCTCCGGGCATACCTCCGGGCATACCTCCACCGGCGGCTCCTCCGCCCATGGCCTGGAGGATGGGGTTGCAGATAGCCTCAAGAGACTTCATCTTCTCCTCAAACTCCTCCTTCTCGGCCTGCTGGTTAGCATCAAGCCACTTGATGGCCTCCTCGATGGCAGTGCTGACCTTGCTCTTGTCGTCTCCCTGCCACTTGTCAGCCATCTTCTCATCGTCGACGGTGCTCTTCATAGAGTAGCAGTAGTTCTCGAGCTGGTTCTTGGCCTCAACACGGTGACGGTTGGCATCATCCTCAGCCTTGTACTTCTCAGCCTCCTCAACCATCCTCTCGATCTCCTCCTGTGAGAGGCGTCCCTTGTCGTTGGTGATGGTGATCTTGTTCTCCTTTCCGGTACTCTTCTCAATGGCAGAAACATTCAGGATACCGTTCGCATCAATGTCGAAGGTAACATCGATCTGGGGCTGGCCACGGGGCATGGGGGGAATTCCATCCAAGTTGAACTTTCCAAGAAGGTTGTTATCACGGGTCATGGAGCGCTCTCCCTCGAAGACCTGGATGAGCACACCAGGCTGGTTATCCGCGTAGGTGGAGAAGGTCTGGCTCTTCTTGGCGGGGACAGTGGTGTTCCTCTTGATGAGGGTGGTCATCACACCTCCAGCGGTCTCAAGACCAAGGGAGAGAGGGGTGACATCAAGAAGGAGAAGGTCAGAGAGCTTCTCGCTCTTGTCGGCACCACTCAAGATAGCGGCCTGGACAGTGGCTCCAAAGGCGACAGCCTCGTCGGGGTTGATGCTCTTGCAGGGCTCCTTGCCATTGAAGAACTCCGTGAGGAGAGTCTGGATCTTGGGGATACGGGTGGATCCTCCGACAAGGACAACCTCGTGGACAGCTCCCTTGGAGAGCTTGCTGTCGCGGATGACCTTCTCGACGGGCTCAATGCACTTCCTGAAGTAGTGCATGTTGAGATCCTCGAAACGAGCACGGGTGATAGTGCTGTTAAAGTCAATTCCCTCAAAGAGAGAGTCAATCTCAATATGGGCCTGAGTGCTGGAACTGAGGGTCCTCTTAGCGCGCTCACAGGCAGTACGGAGACGGCGGAGGGCACGCTGGTTGGTACTCATGTCCTTCCTGAACCGGCGCTTGAAGTCCTGGAGGAAGAAGTCGACCATCTCATTATCGAAATCCTCTCCTCCAAGGTGGGTGTCTCCGGCAGTAGCCTTGACCTCGAAGATGCCCTCCTCAATGGTCAACAAACTAACATCGAAGGTACCTCCTCCAAGATCGAAGATGAGGACATTCTTCTCCTCGCCTTTCTTGTCGAGTCCGTACGCGATGGCGGCGGCAGTGGGCTCGTTGATAATTCTGAGGACGTTCAATCCAGCAATGGAGCCAGCATCCTTAGTGGCCTGGCGCTGACTGTCATTGAAATAAGCGGGGACGGTAACAACAGCATTCTTAACCTCCTTGCCCAAATAAGCCTCGGCGATCTCCTTCATCTTGATGAGGACCATACTACTGACCTCCTCAGCCTTGAAGGTCTTGACCTCGTTCTTGTAGTTGACTTCGATGATTGGGGTTCCGCCAGCGCCAGAGATGACCTTGAAAGGCCAGTGCTTCATATCGCTCTGGACAGCCTGGTCAGTGAACTTGCGGCCGATAAGACGCTTGGCGTCGAACACAGTGTTGGATGCATTCATAGCAACCTGGTTCTTGGCAGCATCTCCAATAAGACGCTCGGTCTCATTGAAAGCAACATAAGAAGGGGTGGTGCGGTTTCCCTGGTCGTTGGCAATGATCTCGACGCGATCATTCTGCCACACGCCGACGCAGGAGTAGGTGGTACCAAGATCGATACCGACAGATTCTCCAGTAACTGCGTGGATTGTGTTTTGTTGTGGTGAAAGAAGATGAAAGAAGATGAAAGAAGATGGGTTAGTACACCATCATGAATGCCAGATATAGTCGCACACAAACACACCAATGATCATGACCTCAATCTTGATCTCGTGGGGTGCTCGCGAGGCATTTCCAAACACAAAGGTTGTTTCTTGGGGAGGTTTCCAGGCACACAAAACGGTCGCGAAAAAAAGGAGGGGCGTTAAGGTGAAAGAGGGCCGCAATTTGAGTCATAACATCAACACAGCTAAATATCGACCATATTTAAGCGACTCGCAGCAGATATACTCTTAAAAAATACCAGAGAGGGAAGGGATTGGGCATAAAACAGACTCAAAAATAATACCCGAGTAAGACTCAACCCAGCGCGTACAGAGGGTTTTGCGCATTCAAACCTCGAAAATTCACTGTTATGCGCGCGAGAACTCACCAGTAGCCATTTTTTAGTTTTGTTCGTTAGTTTTCTTTTCGCTTTTTAAGTGGGATCAAATTTCGATGGTGGTGGTGGCTGACGGTCCCAAAAAAGGGAAAACTACGAGTCAGTTTTTTGGAAAACGGGACTAGACTTTAACTTGACTAGACTTTAAGATATTGATATTTGTCAAGCACATGGACTCTCTTTGACCTCTTTGAAGACGGATCGTGATATGTGAGACTTAAAAAAATTTTGATTTGAATTATTTAACTTGTCTTGTTTTCCCAACTTAATTGTGAAAGAATTTAATAATCACCCCTTAGATAACTAAGAGTAATCCCTTCCGTTGCTTCTAATGTGTGGATTTGGAATATATTTTGCGCATTCTTTTTTATTAAACTTTTTCCTCTTGTTGAAATCTGGATGTTGTCTTCTCATATTCCTCTCATAAACTTCATTCTTGGAGAAGGTTTATAGGTGCACTAGAGTCGTGTTGTCCTCTCTATTTTCCCGATCGCTCACTTTATTCTGATTCGCAATAATTTTGACTCAGTTGAGAAGAATGAGCGAAAAGGAAGTCCCATGAGAAAACAATGAATCCTCCAGTTCGATAAAATTTTTAGGTCAAAAGATAATTTTTATCATCTGACATTGGTGCATACATCAGAACAAAAAAACGAAAAATACACTTGCAAAACGTATGAGATTTATGCTCAAATTCCTGCACTACGTTCCATTTACCCTAACTCAATCGCTTGAGTTAGGGTAAATTTTTTTTACCTCAGGTTTGTGTTTGGCGGGGGGAAAGAGGAGGCACTTGCTGGGGTGGGTGATTGTGATTGCGCATCGTTCAGTAAAAAAATCTTATTTTTTAGTTCTGCATTCTAGCTCGAACCCCAGCCATCTCCCCCCTCCTGACACTTTGTCCATTGATAAGAACTGTTCTATTGGGGTCGACCACCTGAATACATTTATACATGGATCTGCCCCCCTCACCACCCTTCCTGGTCCCTGTCTTTTCGTTATTGGCACCGGTCCCCCTTTGATTTTGATTACTGCGCTCTGCATTCTCCTTAGCATTTTCCTCCTCTGTAATTCCGAAATCGGTAGTCTCGATACCCATATTCTTGACCTCTGCTTCCAGTACTGTCACGACATCACCCTCCCGTATTCCTCTCCCCTCTCCACCAAGCCGATACACACTGAGAACCAGGCATTCCCCTCCGCCATCAATGACCAAATAACTGCTGGGTGTCCTTCCAATGTCACCGATTGGCATCAGAACACGGAGGTGGACTGTGCGGGCGTTGTCCACCTTGTCTTTGTCAACCACTTTGGATTGGGCCTCCTCGAACATCTTGCGCATTTTATCGATCTCCTTAGATATCTGCTTCAGTCGCTTGGCGCTCTTGGCACTCCCTCCCCTAGTCTTCACCAAGTTGCAGACCCTAGTACACCAGCCCACAACATCCCTCTCGATTCTCTCCCCGACATTGTGAGAAAAATTGGGATCAATCCTCTGCGTCTCCCTCAGGTCGGTTAGTGCGCGTGGAAAGTCTTCTAAGTATAGGTGCACAGTTGCTCGGTTGTAGTACAAGTCAGGGATTACGCTAGGGTGGTGAGAGAAGAAAAGGGCAAATGATTAGCGAACACTTTAGCCAAAGTGACAGCCAAAATGACAACCAAGGTGAAAGCGAATGTGACAGCCAAAATGATGGCGTTCGTTATCCTGCAAGGGCAATTTGTGCAAAGCAAAACTCACCTTTCAGCAGCCTCCACTCTCCCAAAACCTTCAATTTCAACCTCCCTGCTCGATCGCCTGCTTGACTCCCTCCATAACTTCTCTGCCTTGTCATACACCTTCGTCGCCATGGTGAGAGTGTTGACAGTGCTTCCGTGCTCGGGCACCCCTGAGTTGAAGTAGAGGCTCACGTATCCATTTCCTAAGACATACCAGGATTCACCATCGCTGATATCCAGTGCGATGGCTTTTTTAGCCATGTCGATAGAAACCTGCATCGGATTACTCTTTGGCTCTGCTGTGTCCGTTGTCGTATTTTTTGTTGGTTCAGGGGGGGGGAGCTGGCGGAGCAACATGGAATATTGGCGGTAGAGATGTTTCTTGTCCGCGAGACTTGCCGCGTTTCCATTTGCGTCGATTTTTGCAATTGCTGACTCGAAGCAGCCCTCAGCTTGCCGCAAAAAACTGACTCCCTCCCTCCAGGAATTAGCATTCCCACTCAATTCATTCCCCCTCTTCCAGAAGGTCTCCCCTAGCATGCACCAACCTTTGACACACTGCTCTCCGCTCGGGTTCAGTTTCACTGACTTCTGCAAGACTGAGTTTGACTCGGGAGTGTAGCTCTCCTCGATGTTCAGGACCGCACCGTGGAGGTAATGGAGGTGAGGTTTGCTCAAAGATGGAGCATCGGAGAAGGAGGCAGTCACCTTGCCAAGAAGCTGTTCTTTGAGTGCCTTGACCATTTCTCGCTTTCTCTCTACGTAGCACTTGTCCCGCAAGAAGTACAAGTTGTCCACATCTCGGGTCAGCTCTTCAATTTCACGAGGAAGAGAAGAGAGCGCAGACGACATTTCAAAAAAATTGGTGGAGGCTGTACGCGAAAAATTAAGTTCTAAAAAATACTTAGGAAGATAGTTTTTGGTATTTAAAGTACCTGGTGGCTCTTTTATGGCGTGAGATCTCAAAATCAGTGTCCATTCGTGTTTACCTCACAAAGTTCGGCACTAAAATAATCGATCTGACGATTTAATCGTCCCCCTCGCCCTTCCTAACACCCTTGAGCATCCTGTCAAACAGCTTCCCACCGCCGTGCTCTTTCTCCCTCTTCTCCTCAAGCTTTCGCTTTTTGTCCCGGAGCTCTTCGAGCTCCCTCTCGGTCGCACCCTTGTAACCGGCAGGCATATCGGGATGCAACTTTGTAGGATCGGCACCTGCGATCTGGGCGTTTTTACTGAAGGACTGTGACTTGAATGGGTCAAAAGACGACCCAGTGAGACTGCCCGAGTTCATCCCCCCCCCCCCTCCTCCAACACCTCCTCCTCTTCAACCTCGATGATCTCGATCTCGGTATCCTCATCAATTTCGATGTCCTCAATCTCGAGCTCTTCCTCGATTTCTTCCTCGTCATCCACAATCTCAATGACCGTAGTCTGCTGGGGAGGTGGCGGCGGCGGCGGGGGAGGAATGACGTTCACCGGAATGACTTCGTCTTCGAGGAGGTCGACCTCAAAGTCCAAGGCCCGGATGATGTTTACGTCATAGCTGGTCCAAGCCAAAGCGGCCAGGAGCAGGGAAAGGACCGAGACAAATCCAATGGACCTCCAGGATCCCCTTTTGTTCTCGAGATCGGCTTGTGGTGTCT
>ERZ651776.2047-NODE-2047-length-22847-cov-11.931621_pt1 | contig 22847 bp, 29 predicted proteins | sample MGYA00514761_ERZ651776 | MGnify/ENA metagenome assembly ERZ651776 | reverse complement strand
ATGAAATGAAATGAAATGAAATGAAATGAAATGAAATGAAATGAAATGAAATGAAATGAAATGAAATGAAATGAAATTCGTGCACGCCTTTCTAAACAGGTCTGTTAGTTTGTTTTGGAAATCACGAACAGAAGTTGGCGGTTTGGGTCTGCCTTCACTTTGTTCTTCATGAACAGTTTTGTGAGCTCCGTCTCGATTGTATATCCGTTGCTCAACAAGAAATTCAGCAGAAGCGGTTGTTCGTGCATCTCGAGGGGTTGTTTCGTGGTCTGGTCGCATAGAGCCAGCGTACAACTCGGTGTGTTGCAGCAAGGCGAATTCTCTTTGAAGGGGGATAATTTGGGGGCTCGCACGGTTCGGGTTATTTGAGACAATGGTGCGCTTGGGGAGCGATCGACGACGAAAATTCTGGTGTAGCATTTGTTGATATCGTGATAATAGACCTGTGTGGAGATGGTATATGTTTCGACCATTTATTTATTGATATTAATAGGATTAGTTAAAAAAATTGAAACATTTTATTCCCAATACGTCATTCGCAATCAGATACAAATATGGACGTTGACGGAAATAATGATGCTGCTATTGCGCCTACTATTGCGCCTAATGCGCCTGCTATTGCGCCTACTAATGCGCCTGCTATCTTCCGGTTCGATTTCGCTCCGAATGTTGTGAGCAAAATATCGGAGTTTGCCAAGTTACACATGGATGATCATCGCAAAGAGTATAAGAAGGCTTGGGAACCTTGGTGCGAAGAAAATAAGGAGATGATTGCGGAGGAAATACGGCGTCTCAAGCAGACTGGGTATGACGGGGATATAACAGACAAGATGTACAAGGCAGGGCGTTATTACTTTCGTAAGAAAAGTAAAAAGGCAAAGAAGGAGCAACTCGGGCAAGCAGCCGGGCAAGCGGCAGGAGCCGAGCAAGCAGCCGGGCAAGCGGCAGGAGCCGAGCAAGCAGCCGAGCAAGCAGCAGCAGGGCAAGCAGCAGCAGCCGAGCAAGCAGCAGGAGCAGGGCAAGCAGCAGCAGCAGGGCAAGCAGCAGCAGCAGGGCAAGTCGGTGGTGCCAATGTGGAGGTTCCCAAGGGAAAGGGAAATGGAAATGGAAAGCGGATGTATATCGCGGTGAAATCGGAAACGCTTGCGTATATAGACCGGCATATAAAAGAGCACATTAATGATAATGACTTCTCTCCAAAGACCGGATACGACAAATTTCTAAAGACCAGTGCTGAGATTGTGCGGACCGAATCTGAACATTTGAAGCGGAAATTCGAGATGTCTGACAGTGATATCAAGACAAAAGTTAAAAAAACATACAAAAATCGTTACTATATTATTACACGCACACGCGACTAGTGTGTGTGGGGAAATGTCTCGTGGGCGGGTGTTCGAGATTTTTTCTCTTGATAAATATTTTTGCTTTATGCTTTTAGAGGCACTTGTCAATGTTTTTCAGGCAATCCTTGCACATGTCGCATCCTTTAAGAATTTCCTTTATTTCCTTCGCTCTCGTTTTCCGAGCCATCTTGCTCAGCTTCTTCTGCTTGTTTTTACGCGTGCCGGATTTTCTTTTGGGCGGCTTTCCCTGAATGTATTTGGGATGCTTTCCGCTCTTTATTTCCTTCCACGCCTTTTTGCAATCGTCCATGACGTCGCTCACGCCCGCCGGCTTTCCCTTCGACTTCCGCTCCTTGATGAGGATCTGTATCAATTCAATCCAACTGACTGGCGTTTTACCCATTTATTATAGAATAATATGAGAAAATAATAAATGAATAAATGAATAAATGAATAAATGAATAAATGAATAAATGAATAATATTTGTACGATTCGCATTATTTATATAAAATTGAATACAAAGCAGCAAAAACACAACAGTATAAGACATACAGCTATATCCAAATGGTGAATCTATCTGTTTCATCCTCGTTCACGTTAACGCGCAACCTTTATGTGCGGGACGAGGTCGAAGCGTCGCTGCTCACTGCCCTCCTCAAACGACACGACAAACACGAATCCTACTTTTGGGCTTACGAATTGCACTACTCAGGGTTCGATTTGTTTGCGGTGTTATGGCGGATTTATTACGATGTATATTTCGAGTTGAACCCGCATTTGGAGGGATACCTCTCAAAAAAACAAAATACGTGGGAAACTAAGAAAGACGCGGGGGTGTTTGCGGCCTGCGCAAAGAACATGAGCCGCTCCAAGCCGACGAGCACGGTATTCTTGTTGCGGCAGCACGCCGCTAGTGTTCCTGATGCTAGAGCACGTGGGCGGTGCTACCCGGGACGCGCGCCTTCCTGGTGCGCGAAGCATCCCAAAAAATATCGCTCCTGGCTTCGTGCCATTTCCAAGAAGGATTATCCCAACATCGCCTGCCATACGTATTATTTGGCGCGCGAACACGACGGGGCACCGGATGAGATGTTTGGCGTGCTCCTTGCGTATTTTGATGGGAGGTTCGAAGTGGTTCCGGGGACATTTGATGAAGCGCGAAAAAAACGTGCATATTCTGATGACGCCCACTACTTGCTTTCCATCATTGTCAGTCTCCTTGCCGATCGCACGAAGATGCCGGAGAAGGAAAGTGCCACCACGATGACCATTGCGGCGAGCGAAGAGGAGTTGGAGGAAGTTCGCGCGTTGGAATCCTCGGGCGCGGAAGGTGGGTGCCCGGCGCATCGAATGCTCGGGGTGCGACGGCTTTACGGAATTGCGCCGACGATTGGTGGGTTTTCGCTTGCGCGATACTGCGAGGAGGTTGGTGCGTTAGGTGAGTTGTATAATGTGAACAGCGTATGGGAGCGCTTTGCTTACAAGACGCCCTATTGGGATTACCGTTTCAAAATCTATGGGGGCAAATATGACGCGGAGAGTAAGCGCGTGTGCTTCCCGACGGACGATGCGCGCGAGGACTTTTATGATAGATATGGATTGGAACCCGATGAGCAATCGTGCGCGGTTCGCGACCGAAGTTTGGGCCCAATCCGCACGTGTTTCTGGAAATCTTGGTATGATTCGGTGTTTGGAGGGTACGATGTGCCGCGTGTTGTCGATTTCGACGAGACGTTTCATTTCACCTTGTGATATTTCGCGCGGGTTGTGGGTTTTCTCTATTGTTGTTGTTTGTTGTTGTTTGTTGTTGTTTGTTGTTGTTTGTTGTTGTTTGTTGTTGTATTTTTATTTCGTTAAAATGAAATAAAAATTGAAAGAGTATATCTGTCTATATTACTATTAAACCATGGTTAAAAACACAGGCGGTAATAAATCCAAGCGTCAGGGTCGCAAATATGTAAATGCGCCGCAGCAGCGAAGTGTCCGATACATCAAGGAAGAAGGCGAAGTATATGCCATTGTCACCAAGTTGTTTGGAGGCAGCAACTGCGAGGTGATGTGTATGGACGGAAAGGTGCGGCTTTGCGTCATTCGGAACAAGTTTAGAGGCAGAGACAAGCGCGACAACACCATTTCTCCAAACGTATGGGTTCTTGTTGGAATACGCGATTGGGAAGCGCGTATTGGGAAGCCACAAAAGTGCGACCTGCTGGAGGTTTATTCTGACGGGGACAGAGAGAAAATAAAATCAAGTGGGGGTGCCGATATTTCGCGATTGATTGCGGCGGTGGAGGAACCTTCGCAAGATGGTGCGAAATGTCACATTGACTTTGTGGATAATAATGCGCTCGAATACGAGGCAGAGATTGAAAACGAAATCAAAGAAGACGCTGGAGGCAAAGAAGACGCTGGAGGCAATGACGATGACGGCAGCGGTCGTTCGGATGACGACATTATCGATATCGATGAAATTTAATGTGGGTTCTTGTGGTTTGAGGTGATTTGTGGTGATTTGTGGTGATTTGTGGTGATTTGTGGTGATTTGAGGTGGTTTGAGGTGGTTTGATGAGTTATATATTATTTTTTTATGCGTCTAGCAAACTTGCTATTATTGCTGTTTGCAAATCGTTATCATCTCTTTCACCTACAAAGTATTCCATTCCTTGACGCGGACCAAATGGGTGCGCGTCTGTTATTCTAGAGAGTGAATTATAAAGCATCATTCTTTCTGCAACGAAGGATGTCTCGTGGTCTGCGTGGTCTGCGTGGTCTGCGTGGCCTGCGTGGTCTGCGTTGGTCTTTTCGATATGCTTCAGTTTCATCCTACAAACGGGGCACTCTGCCTTTTCTTCTTTGAGCCAATGCTCAATCGCGTCGGTTTCAAAGTAGTGGTTGCACGGCAATTCGGTAACCTCGTCGCCGCTCTCAAATGGTGTTTGTGTGATGGGACACATGTCTTGCTTGTGAATCGCGGGGTCATAGATTACTCTTTTCAAACTTGCTTCTCCATCTTTGGAGAGAACATTCTTGTATCTCGGTTTCGATGTCATAAAAGAGCGGTTCAGTGCGTTGCGAATACCCGATGGGTAGGTTCGATTTTGGACTGGGAGTATAATGTTCGGCATTGAAAGTGGTCGGTATAACATATTCGTCCTTGTTATACTCGTGTTGGTCGTGTTACTCGTGTTGTAATCCGATGTTAAAAAATCTATTACGCTGTCGATTCCTATCTCTGGTCTCCAATCTTCTTCTTCTTGCTGTTGCTGTTGCTCTTGCTCTTGCTGTTGCTCTTGCTCTTGCTCTTGCTGTTGCTCTTGCTCTTGCGGTGTTGGTGCGGGTGTCGGTGCCAATGGCCGAAGCGAACTGATGATGTTCATTATGCTTTCGGCAAGATCGTCCTCATAATCGTCAGTAATCATAGGCGGTTAATAATAGCAGATATATATATTTATTTATCTTTACAAATAAATATATTTGCGCAACACAAATCAAAACGAGTGACAGATCAGCGGGTCGTTCCAAACCCATTCATATCGCGAATGATATAATATCTCATTCATATGTTTTCGAGGCGTGGACATGGACATAGTTTTGTTTCCTTTTCCTCCTCGTATACGGTGTCGCTCGTTTGAAATGTAATTTTTCCGGCACCGCATGCGATCATTGTAGTTGCTTTCACCGTGCGTCCGCAATTCACCGTGCGCGGTGGCATACTTGAATGCCATTTCTTGTCTCTCCAATGTTGTTCGACTGACATTCGTCTCAAAGTCGATGGATGCCCAGTCTTGCGAACACTGATTGATTTGCGGTGTGTGGAGTCCGCGATTGATGAAGGCGACCGTCTTGCGATAGTGTGTAAGGCACTTTTTCATTGCGCTCGGCGAGACGTTTCGCGCGTTCAGCGTTCGACCGCACCATTTGGGATGACAATACATTGCGAAGTATTTTGCTTGCCATCCGAACTTTCTGCTCTTCTCGCGCGGCACCCATTTGCCCGCCAGGGTAGGGGCGGGTGCTCGTGGTGACCGCAAGCGTTCTGCGTCTCGTTTCAGTTGGTCGCATGCCAAGGCGACGATGTATTTGAAGATGGGTTTCTGCGATGCTGTCTCTTCGCCGTGCGCGTCGCGAAGGTAGTTCAAAATGTATTTAAGGTCTTTCCAACTTCCGTGCCCATTCAGACATACACAGGATTCGATAATGTTGTGCAGTATTACGCGCATCGTCTCGGTCTTTTGTCTGGAGACGCAGGGTTCCTTTGCGTCGATTATTTGGTCGAACCGCACGACCAGCGTGTAGAAGAGCGCGTATTCGCCCCATCCGTCCACGATATCTCGCGCGTGTAGCATGATGGACACGAGCGCTGCGCGTTCACCAAAAGAATCGTGTTTGTTGCCGTAAAATGCGTCAAGAAGCATGCTATCAAAGCTGTACGTGTGTAGGTCGTCTCTGTCATGCCTCGGCGTGCTGACGAACTCTGTCAATGTGCGTATGAATTCATGTTCTTGGTCTTGGTCTAGCATATTATGTTATATAGACTATAGATTGCGTGTATCTTTAAGTTTCTTCCATTCTCGCTTGGTCTTGCGCAGTCTATCGTTAAATATGATTCGTTTTGTTTCGTTCCCCTTCTTGCGTTTGGAGTGATCCCGACTAAACACGAAGAACACCGCGTTGGTGTGCTGAAACACGTTAACATTGTCCTCAAAGTGGATGTCGTCGATGTGCCGTTCGATGTGTAAGAAAGACGGGTCGTGTGCGCGGGTATCAGTATATACTACACCTTGTACCTCTTCGGGTTCGAGATTGATACTGTATCGCAAGAGAGAAATAAGTTTGTATTTTGTTTTGTTGAGATATTGGCGGCTTCGCACCATGTTTGCCACGTCGCGTTTCTGGAAGACTGCGGCTTCGTCGAGAGGTTGGACTGTCTTGTGAACCGACTCAACAGTTTTGCCTCCTACATACAGGAAGAACACTTCAATATCCGTATTGCGGGATTTGTGGAATTCGTGGAATTCGTGGAGTTCGTGGAATTCGTGCGTTTCATTTGGGTCTCCTTCTTGTCCGGAGTAACTGAATGCCATTTTATTGTCGCAACATATTCATTTCGCCGCACAAACTTATCTCTCACAATCTGCTTAAATTAATGGTTACAAATTACAAAGAGAGAAAAGTAATGGAAGACATATGTAATGGAAGACATATGTAATGGAAGACATATGTAAACTTCCCTATTTGGAAGCCGAAATACGACTCATTCTTGATGGACTTTCCGTCCGGACGTGCGAGACCGAGTTCTTTGGCGCCTTCAGCGAACAAGGATGTAAGGGGCACGTCCTTGCGATGGCGTGGTTCCAGCAGAAGGGGCACCGTGAATTTTGTCGGGCGTTGCCGGAAATATGCGAAGCAATAAAAAAATATTGGTTCGAAGAGTTTGGTGAATCTCTGCCCGATGATTTATTGTCTCCTTACGAGTTGGCGCAAACATATGTGTATTGTAAAGCAAAAAATATTGTTAATGATTTGCACTAGCATTGTGTAACTAGCAGTAGCTTTGCTTTGGTGATTTTTTGGTATCGTTTCGATTCAGTGGTCGTCGTAATCATCATCCATCCCTTCGCTGTTTTCGTCTTCGTCGCTCATCTCGCTTCCTTTTTCGCTTTCGAGGTCATCGTCTGAGAGCGGATCATCGATGTGTTTCATTCCCCAGTAAGGCGAGGACTGGTCTAGATAGTCGTTGGCAATGTCGCGGTCGGATTGCCAGCGATTGACCAGTCGGTTGAGTTCGTTTGATTGCGAGGCGGTGAGCCCCCAGTTGGTCTCTTGCTCTTGGGTTTGCGCGCTCGTTGTTGTCGGGTCGCCGTATTCACGCTCAATGGTTCCTTGTCCGTTTGCGGGACGGTGTAGCCGGACCCATCCTGGGGCAACCGCGTTAGGACAATTCGCATTCGCATTTGCTTCCTCTTCCTTTGTTGCGCTGGCATAATTCATACTCATCATGCTGTCTTTGGTCTCGGACTTGGAGACGACCGCACCGAGTTCGGGGAATTCAAAAGTGCTTTGCGTATCAAAATGTTTGGTAGATCTGCGCTTTGAATTGTTGTCTTTCTTGCCTTGCATTCGGCGGTTCGGAGCAACGTATTTCTTTTGTACGTTCATCGTGATATCCTATGTTGCGATGCTTTCGATATTAATATATATATATTTATATTTATATATTAATTCCTTTTTTGCTGGCAAGTGCTTCCTGTTAGAGAACTTTGTCTCTTGGGTATGTGTTTATTTCCGTTTCAATTTTTTATCAAATTTATATTTTTGGTATTTCTTGGTATTTCTTGGTATTTCTTGGTATTTCTTGGTATTTCTTGGTATTTCTTGGTATTTAGTCATCTGGTTTTGTTGTTGAATATGAAAAAAACAGTAAAATAGAAAAATAGAAAAATAAAAAAATAAAAAAATAAAAAATTGATTAGGATACCTAGTATTTACGTGAACACAAACAGAATAATATGAACGGTATTAAGGATTGTGTCAAGAGTTTCCCGTCGGTTTGCATTCCTCGAACCTTCACGAATACAACATGGCGTGAGGTGCGCGATATATTCGAAGGCATTGTGGGACGCGGATGTGTCGATCGTATCGACATGGTGAATAAAATAAATCGTCGTGGCGAGTCGTATCAATGCGTGTTCATTCACCTGCTTGAGTGGCCGGACAATGAATGTGCTGCGAAGGTGCGCGAACGCCTTATTGAGGGACACGATATTAAACTAGTATACGATGACCCGTGGTTTTGGAAGTGCAGCGTGAGCAGACTGCCGAAGCCAGTTGCCCGTAGTTATGTGCCGCGCGACAACAAAGCGCGCGCTCGTATCAATACGCGGGCCCGTGATTTGAAAGATGCGGAACGAAGACCTCATCATTTGTCGAGCGTGATTGTGGATTGTTACTAACTATTGTTGTCGTTCGTCTACTTTATTTTTTGGTTTATAATATAATATAATATAATATAAAATGTCGATTGTTGCCATGAAACGAAAGTCGCGGAAAATGAACCGTCCAATATCGGGCGGAGGCAATGGGTTTTCTCTCCACGGTGCCCACTCCACAACCACAATGAGCACCTCGGGATTGATGGCTTCGAAGGTAAAGCGGAATTTGAACCACGTCGGCCAGTATAATGGGAGCACACCGAAGCTGCGTGAATCGGGAGGAATTTCTTATCCTGACTATGCGCCATGGGAATCGCAAGGGTTGTATATTAAAAAAATTGCGCTTGATGCAGAGAACCAAGGACACCGGGGCTCCACGAAGATGACCGACGCGGGAACGGCAGCGTGTGCGGACAACGACTGCAACCGAGGCAAGGTTCCGACGCTTACAAAGAGCGAGCATGTCCACGGCGCCATACCATCTGGTCAGTACACTCGCACTCTTCCGAATTGTCAGTGCCCTTCCGAATCGTGAGTGCCCGACCTGAGTATATTCTATTCTTTTTTTGTTGAAAAATTATAATTTCTAATTGCTAATTTAACAGAGTCTTCTGCTAGCATAGAACAATGTAATTTAACAGGCGGCAATTTTAAATGATTAGCAATATCAGAATTTTTGATATTGACCGCATTTGAAATATGATTGCCAATGATATATTCTGTTGTATACGAACTAGATGCTATTGCTGAACCACACCCAAATGTTTTGAATTTTGCGTCTGTTATATAACCATAATTATTTACTTGAATTTGCAATTTCATTACATCGCCGCACGCAGGAGAACCAACTATAGCAGTTGCAATATTCTCCACAGACGAATCAAATGAACCTACGTTTCTAGGATTTTCATAGTGGTCAATAATTCTAGAATGATATGATTTACACACTGATTTGTTAAAATTAACCCCATATGAAATACGCAAATAATTAGAAAACATATTATAAATTACAAACATTAAATTAAATACAGGATATTTTGTATTTTGTATTTTGTAATCAAGAATTTTTGAAAAGCGTTTTCAGTTCCTCGTTGGGATATTTGTAGGTAATGTCTGGTTGGTCTTCCGAGCCATCTTTGATTACGTTATACTCGCCCGAGTGCGTATTGAGGTAATAAATATTGAAGTTGTCATCTAGATTGAACTGGTTTGTTCGGGTGGAGAAGTTGACGCTGATGCTGCCTTCGTCTCCGCTGATGATTCGGTGGAAGATGCCTGCCGGCCACACCACCATTGCCGACCCGTCGTAATAGAGCTTGTCGTTTTTGTAGATTTTGTCGGGGGTCACAATAAACGATGCCTTCTCCTTTCGCTTTGGACAGTAGATATCGATATACCGGGTTCCCTGTAGTACCAGCAGATTGTCGTCTTGTCCGGGATGCATATACCACGGGCGGTTGCACGGCGGCAGCGAGTCTTCGACGGGTCCCGGAGAAATGCTGTTTGCTGAGTGAATTACCTTGTCGATTCCGTCGATTTTGGGAATGTCCGAGGGGACCATCTCATCGAAAATAACACCGGCCGTTCGTCGCAGCATTCTCAGGGGGATAAGGCGGTACATGCTTATGAATGTATATTATGGGTAAAATCTAAATCATTTTTCTTGTTTGTTGTTTGTTGTTTGTTTGTTGTTTGTTGTTTGTATAATGAAAAAAATTGATATAAATGATGTTTGCTTGATTAACAGTAATAATGGCTTCTCCAGTGGTGCATTTCCGCTTGAAACTTTGGGTGCCGCCCGATCTTCCAGAGTTGAAGGAGTTTTACGTCCAATCAGTAACCAACCATAATAGTGCGATTCAGCCCGTTATTTCTGGAGGAAACCAGACGTTTGATGCGGGGTTCGATTTGATTTGTCCTGGTATGGTTTCTGCGGTGGCGCAGCAGACGACCAAAATCAACCATCGGATTCGTTGCAGCATGGTGCGTGTTGACGCTAGGGGGGAATATCCGGTCGGCTACTATTTGTATCCGCGGTCGAGCACCGGGACCAAGACACCGCTCCGCCTTGCGAACTCGGTCGGCATTATCGACTCGGGCTATCGGGGAGATATTATTGCGGCGGTGGACAATTGGAAGTCGGACGATTATGTCGTGGACCAGGGGCACCGCATTGTTCAGCTGTGTCCGCCCGACTTGAGTTATCCGGTGCGCGTGGTTCTGGTCGACGATTTGGAGGAGCTTGGTGACACTGACCGCGGTGATGGTGGGTTTGGTTCAACTGGTGTGTAAAATATAGTGTTGGTTTTATTCATTTTATCAATAATCAAAAATATTGTTAAAATGTTGAGTTGGGTTGTGTGCTAATTTTATTTTTTTGGTCCTTCGTAGAAACCGGTCCTTGTGAACGATTTCTTTGTCGCTAGCACAGGCAGTTTAACTTGGATTGATTTGTTCGGTCCGGTGTAGAAACCACAAAACGAGTATTTTGTCTGTGCTGGTGCTGGTGCTGGTGCTGGTGCTGGTGCTGGTGCTGGTGCTGGTGCTGGTGCTGGTCTGATTAACAGTTCGGTTTTATTCGGTCCGGTGTAGAACCCACTGCTAATGTATTTTATGTTTGATGCCATGGGTTGTGATGCTGGTGCGATTTTCTTGGGTCCGGTGTAGAACCCACTGCTAATATATTTTGTATGTGCTGGCACGGAGGATGGCACGGAGGATGGCACTGGTGTTGACGCTGACATCATTTTCTTGGGTCCGGTGTAGAACCCACTGTTAAAAATTGTATGCACCGGTCTGGTTGCAACTCCTGTTCCTGGTGCGATTTTCTTGGGTCCGGCATAGAAGCCACTGTTAAAATTTGTATGCATCGGTCTGGCTGCAAGTGCAAGTCCTGTTCCTGTTCCTGTTCCTGGTCCTGGTCCTGGTCCTGGTAATGGCACTGATACTGGCGTCATTTTCTTGGGACCAGCGTAAAAGCCACTGTTCGTATATTTTGCGTTTCCCGATGCGGGACGAAAAAAATAATTCGATTGGAGACCGGAAACATTTTTGATGAATGACGCATTAAAGAAGGTTACCATTATGATAAACGCTCTTGTCATATTCATCGCGATATTATATATTAGGATATCCTCTTTATAATCTTTATTTATATATTTTCTGTGCTTCTTGCTCTGCTTCTTGCTGTGCTTCTTGCTGTGCTTCTTGCTCTGCTTCTTGCTCTGCTTCTTGCTCTGCTTCTTGCTCTGCTCACACAATATATGTGTATTTTACTTCTGCTCCTCCGTGGTAGTGCTGGTTGGTTTTGTATTGCTTCCAAATGGCTGCGAATTCATCGCGGATTTTTCCTCTTGCGACGCCTCGGGTAAGCGACACTTCGGGTTGGTGGAGGAGGTCGGGCATCCTCCAATAGATCCAATTCGTCGCAATAATGTGGGCGTAATAGGAGAGGAATAATGGCGCGTTTTCCCGTTTGTCGCGTTTGACAAACTTTGTTTTGTTGTAGAAATCTTTGGTTGCCATGATGGCGTTATAGTGGGTCGGTTTCTTGTAAGAGCTGTGAAAGAAACTCATCACGATGCCCCACACGTCTTCAGGTAGTTCGTATTCGTATTCGTATGTCGTCGTAGAAGACATAATGCGTTGTTTTCCGGCTATGGGATAAGATATGAGATAAGAGATATGAATTAACATAAATCAATTTTATTGGTCTTCGTGGTATGAGAGCTCAATGCCGTCAAAGTCGCTCTTCTCTTTCGCGCGTCTCCATGATATATAAATCATTATTTTTCGTTTAAATACAAATGATAAATGTTTCATCAACAAAGTCCCAATGTGTGGGATAATCGGTGTGCTTCTTGCGAAACCGTGCGATTCTGTTTCGGTTAATCACCACATCTTATCTGGTCTCGATATGCTCCGCAATCGCGGTTACGATTCGTGTGGTGCGGGACTTTTGACGGATGATGGTGCGATGATTATTGAGAAGTTCGGTTCTACCACGAGCAGCAATGCGCATTCACTACTCGCCGACGCGCTTCAGACGCTTTCTGATGTTGATGTTCGCGTCGGCGTCGGACACAACCGCTGGGCGACCCACGGACCCAAGACGGACATCAACGCGCACCCGCACAGGTCCAGCGATGGGCGGTTTATGGTCGTTCACAATGGGATTATCGAAAACTGTCTCGAACTGAAGCGTTGGTTGGTCGAAGAGCACGGCTATGTCTTTGTCTCGCAGACGGATACTGAGGTGATTGTGGCGCTTATTTCTGTGCGTTATGCTGGTGCTGGTGCTGGTGCTGGTGCTGGTGCTGGTGCTGATGCTGATGCTGGTGCTGATGCTGGTGCTTCGACGAGCGAGTGCATTCGGTGGACGTTGGATCAACTGGTCGGGACTTACGGTATTGTTGTGGTGAACCGCGATGAACCGGGTTGCCTTTATTGCGTTCGCAGGGGGTCGCCGCTTCTGGTGGGCGTCACAGACGACCTTTGTATCGTCACTTCGGAACAGAGTGGCTTTCATAATCAAGTCAATACATACATAACCTTGGAGAACGATGATATATGTGTGATTTCTAATGGTGGGCTAGGTGGGATATGTGTGAAGACGGCGCGCGCATACGAAGAGCGGGTCGTTTCGTGTGACCAGCGGCTCGCGTCCCCGTCGCCGTATGAGCATTGGACGATTCGCGAGATACACGAGCAGCCCGTTACCGTGTTGAACGGGCTGAACCATGGTGGACGCATCTTGAACGATGTATCGGTGAAACTCGGTGGGTTGGAGCAGCACGCGGAGTTGCTGCGCGGGGTCGACCATCTGGTTCTCCTCGGATGCGGCTCGTCGTACAACGCCGCGGCCTACTGCGCGCGCTTGTTCAAGACGCTCTGTAGATTTGTTTCGGTGCAGGTCTTCGACGGCGCCGAGTTGGCACGATGCGACATTCCGAAGGGGGGCACCACGGCGTTCGTTTTGGTCTCGCAGTCGGGAGAGACGAAAGACTTGCACCGATGTCTCGATGTTGCGAAGGAGAATAAGGCGATCACCATTGGCGTCGTGAATGTCGTCGACTCGCTTATTGCGCGCGAGGTGGACTGCGGCGTGTATTGCAACGGCGGACTGGAGGTCGGCGTGGCGTCGACCAAATCGTTCACGTCGCAGGTAGTTTGCTTGTCGCTCATTGCCGTTTGGTTTTCGCAGATTCATGGCGAGAACCCGTCCGCGCGCATGGGGGTCATCCAAAGTCTGCGGAATTTGTCGAATGATTACGCGGAGACGCTCGACACGGTTGGTGCGCGCGTAGAGTCGTTCGTCGCGTCGTTCGCCCGGTTCGACCACGTATTCCTTCTCGGAAAGGGGCGCGATGCGTCGGTGGCGCATGAGGCGGCGCTCAAGATAAAGGAGATTACCTACACGCATGCCGAAGGGCAATCGTCAGGAGCGTTGAAGCACGGTCCGTTCGCGCTGCTGGACGAGCACTTTCTGGTGGTGCTGCTTAACTGCGACGAAGAGTATGCGCGCAAGACCGAGAACTGCCACCAGGAGATTCGAACGCGCGGGGCGCCCGTGTTGATGGTGTCCGATTGTCCTCTGGCGTGCGGGATGGCGGACGAGACGACCCGCATCATCGTCAAGAAGAACGCGTATTTTGGGGGGTTGTTGGCGCTGATACCGCTACAACTGTTGTCGTATTACGTTGCGGTGGCAAAGGGCATCGACCCTGATACTCCCAAGAACCTCGCCAAGGTGGTGACGGTGGAGTAGGAGAAGTATTGCATCGTGCTAGTGTTCGCGCGCATCGTACCAGCGGGCAACGCACCTCATTGCCTCCGCGCACATATTGCCAACGGCGGTTCGCAAGATGGCCACTTGTTTTCTGGACTCGATTTCCCAATTGATTCGACGATTAATTCCGTAGTAAAAATCTCTATCGGAGAGAATATGTTCTATGATTATGTCTTCTATTTGCTCGTATGGAATGCTCTGTTTGCCTTTGCTTTCTATTTTGGGGGCGAACTCGTCGCGGCAAAAGGGGCACGTGTGATTGATGCGCGCGTGCTTTGCGAAACATTCCGGGCACATCTTGTGTGCGCATTTGAGGGTCACGCATCCGCGGTCTTTCATACTTTCCATGCATAAATCGCATTCGGCTTCGCATGCCATGTTGTGTATAGATAATCGCGATGTTTAAATGCTCTGTTGGACGAAATAATATCGGGATGTTTTAGTGAAAGAAAGGATTTAAAGAAATTTGTATATGTATACTTGTCTGCGGACACAGGTAGGTAGATGGACAACGAGATGGGCAACGAGATGGGCGACGAGATGGACAACGAGATGGGCAACGAGATGGACAACGAGATGGACAACGAGATGGGCGACGAGATAGATGGACAACTTACAGCGTTTATAATTTTAATACTAATATAGTTGTCAGCATCAGACATTTGAGAAATGATGAATATGCCCGGGCATTTCAGACTGCGCACACAACTGCAGACGTGAAGACGCAGCTATTGCTTAGTGATTGCGATTTATCTGTTTTCAAATACTAGGTTTGATAGTTGTCTTAGGGGCGACGATGAGCATAAAGATGGAGGGCGACGATGAGCATAAAGATGGAGGACTGTGGATAGAGGGTTGTGTATAGAGGGTTGTGTATAGAGGGTTGTGTATAGAGGGTTGTGTATATAGAGGATAGAGGGTAGAGGCGGTTATAAAAAATATAGAGAATAGTGGACGACATGGTAATAACATTTCTTCTGACGAACGGCCGGTAAGACTACCGGAGCCGGCGGCAACGAAGGATGCTGTGCGTCTTGCGCTCGGTTAGCTCAGTTGGTTAGAGCGCCTGACTGTTAATCGGGAGGCCATTGGTTCGACCCCAATACTGAGCGTTTTGCATAAATATCTCTTGTTATTTGTTCGGAAGAATAGATAGTAAGTCGCAAGAGATATTTAAAGATATTAAAGTTAAAACAGTGTTCGTTTATTATTATGGATACGGATACTTATATTGATACGTATGTTGATACGGACGTTGATACGGACGTTGATACGGACGTTGATACGGATGTTGATACGGACGTTGATACGGACGTTGATACGGACGTTTGTGCTCGGGATATGACAGACAACGTATTTGAAGAATGGGGATGGTCCTTGTCGCGCGATGATGAACACGCGGTGGCGTATGCTATGGAGCGGGACCCCTACAACGATTTTTCGATTGTGCGGCGCGATCGTGGTTACGGGTTTACGGTTTCGGTGCCGTTGCCGAGATTGTCTGTGCAATACATCACTACGATGGACGACTTCTCTGATGCGTGTGCGTTTCTGAGAGTCCATCTCGAATACTTTATGGAAACCCATATTTGATTGGGTTATGGCGTGTTTGGCGTGTATGAGATTTGTCTTGACGTATATTAAAGCATGGATACGGATAAACTTGGGCCTGATAAACTTGGGCCTGATAAACTTGGGTCTGATAAACTTGGGCCTGATAAACTTGGGTCTGATAAACTTGCGACTTTGAACGAAGAGTTGGTCTTTGCACCCCCGCATAGCGATGTTTCGTTTGCTGGCGTTGAAGAAAAAAATGATGCGGTTCTTGATATTGTCTTGGAGGGTTCCGAAAATGGGTTTGTGGAGCATCACTCGTCGGTAACGGTTCGGGTAGAGTCGTCGGAGTCCGATGAGGTTGGTCCTGATGCTTTGCATGTTGGTCCTGCTGATGCTTTGCGTGTTGTCTCTGATATTGTGGTCGATGCCGGGAAAGAGGCGCTTGAGGAACTTTATCGAGTTCTTATTGTGGATGTTAAGGGGAAAATGCGAGAGATTGATTTGGGTACAATCCGGCCGTCCACACTTCCGGTGCTTATTGGGATTGTTATGGAGGCGATTGAGCGCACCATCATCAAAGGGAACGCCCAGAAGGTATTTGCGATGCGGATTGTTTCGGAACTCATTGACGAGTTGCCCGAGGGTCCCGAGAAGGTGTTCATGAAGGCGACGGGGGCGGGCGGCGGCGTCGAGGCGACCATCGAGTTGGTGGTGGCGGCGTCGAGGGGCGACCTCAACGTGAACCAGGTGGCGGATGTGGCACTGAAGACGTGCGCTGCTCCGTGTTTCGATTACATTATGTCGAAGTTCCGGACGTGCAAGGTGCCGAGATTCAAGGTGCCGAGATTCAAGGTGCCGAGATTCAAGGTGCCGAGATTCAAGGTGCCGAGACGCAGCAGGGATAAGAAATCGGAGTAGTTGGGTATGTATGATAAATGAAATGATAAATGATTTCATTTATGAAAGGTCGGTGGTGCTTAGTTGCGCGCGTTCCACAGGTGGGAGGCGAATAGGTCGTCTAGTTTCGGAGGGTTGTGGTCCTTGTCGGCTCGGAATTGCGCGAGGTCGATATCGCGGTCTTCCAGAAACGTCCGGTCGATGATCTCTTTTCCGTTGTGCTCTCGGCGGTTGCCATCAAACAGGATCTCCTCGACCGTGCGAGCCACGATGCGCGGCTCCATACAGTCCTTCTCTTTGCCAATCCCGCGCTTCAGGATGGCGTCCGTCTTGAGCGGGTAGCTCGTCCAGATGCTCGACACCACCACATCGGCGTCCTCGGGAACGGAGTGTGCGAGCGACCGCATGAAGGTGGTCTGCGCCAGCTTCGTTTGCATGTAGGGCATCAGGTGCCGGGTCTTCGCGTCGATGGCGTATGGAGGGGAGTTGAACAGGATTCCACCGCATTTGTCCTTCCATATATGCGGCATACAATATTTGGTGAGAAGCATGGGTCCCAAAATGTTGATGTCGAACATCACGTGCAGTTGTTTGTTTGTGATGTTCGACATCGTGTCCAGCACGAGGACGCCGGCGTTGTTGATGAGGAAGGTCGGTTTGATTTCTTGGGTTTTGAGAAGATTGAGGAGTTGATTTCTCTCTTCTGCTAGTTTTAGTTTCGTGAAGTCGAGTTCGTATCCCGTCACGTTGCCGCCGTGGGACATTGGAACCCCGTTGAGGTTGAGTTCGTTGGCGGCCGCTTTGGCGGATTCGCCGGATCGACCCGTGATGATCACGTCGACGTTGTGGCGTTGGAACATCTTGGCGATTTCCTTTCCGACGCCGCGCGTTCCTCCGGTGACCAGGGCAATCTTGTGCATCTTCTACTATCTTGTTATGTGTTGGATTGCGTTTAAATTGTTTGTTGTTGGTGGTGTGGTGCCTTTTTTTCGGTTGGGTTATTTGTTGTTGCGAATGGGGTTTGCTCCTCAACCGGTCTGCTATTGGTTCTGTAAGCATACGACGCATTCCTCCCTCAGCGTAAACAGAATCAGAAAGTAATTTAATGTTTATTAATACCTTGTTTTTTCGTTTTACGCATCTTTTTCTTTTTACCTGTCGAACGCTTTGATTTCGTTTTCTTTTGTTTTGTTCTATTTTTCTTCGGTTTAGATCTTTTTGTTTTATTTTTTTTCCCACCCGCGCCTGTAAAATTTGCGATTAAATCAGAGGTTCTTTTATTCTTGAATATCCCTTGTGCTGGTGGTGACGGGCCTTCTTGGTTTCCTAGTGCAATTTTCAAATTTCCTTTGTCCTTCGCGATCCCGTTCAGATATTCTAGCACCTTATATAGATATTTCGCCTCCGGAACTTTTATGGACTTTAAATATTGATATTCTGCATTCGCATCTTCTATGGCCCTTATTATTATCCGCCGAAATGCTTTCTGATTATTCTGATTATTCTGATTATTCTGATTATTCTGATTATTCTGATTAGTGTGATTGTAAATTTTTACAAGCTTATTTATGAGCTCAATTACTACATCTTTGTGACCAGACTTTGCCGCAACAGATAGTGCTGTTTTTCCATTCCAGGGGTATTTTGTTGTCTCATAATTCACGCTCGCGCCCGCATTCAACAACTCTCGCACAATATCGAGATAGCCTTTCGATGCTGCTAACATGAGCGGCGTGAAACCTGAATTATCCCTCACGTTCACGCTCGCGCCCGCATTCAACAACTCTTGCACCATCTCCAAATTATCGTATTCTGCTGCTATAATAAGGGGCGTTTCTTGTGTCTCAATATCGCGATAATCCACGTTCGCATGAGCATTTAGTAGCTCACGCACCACATCAAGATTTCTGTTCTTCACAGCAATCCAGAGCGGCGTGTTAAATATATCATGGTAGTCCACGATCGCATCAGCATTTAGTAGCTCACGCACCACATCAAGATGTCCTTTCTCCGCCGCGATATAAAGCGGAGCAACGTCGGGACCTACCTCGTCATCCCGCGGATTCACGATCGCGCCCGCATTCACCAGAGCGCGCACCACATCAACGTGATCATACAACGCCGCCAAGACGAGCGGCGTCTCCAAATCATTATTCGTGTTATCCTTGTCCGCTCCTTCCTTTAATAGCAAGTCAACCACATCAATGTGTCCGTATTGCGCCGCAATCAAGAGCGGCGTCTCACCATCATTATTCGTCTTATCCTTGTCCGCTCCTTTCTGTAATAGCAAGTCAACCACATCAACGTGTCCGAACCGCGCGCCAAAGAAGAGTGGCGTTTTACCTTGATGATTTGCTTGGTTCACATCAAATCCGTCTTCAATATACTGTTTTAATGTTTCAACATCTCTAATCGACGCTAGTTTATGTAGTTCATATGTGTACATTATGTATATACAATATATTTTCTCTTGTTGGCAAGTATATGTGTGACAATTGTTTTGAAACTAAGAAGCAATTTATTAACCACATATTATCGCAAAGATGCTTCGCATTTCTCTCTACTTGTCATTTGATAAAGGCAAATGAGAAGGAGATAATGGATGTGATAAATTAAATTTAAACATTACTATTTATTATTTGCGTTGCATTCTTCGTGGATGTCGCAACCCTTCATTAGTTTGTGGAGGATGTCGCCGCCGCACTCTTCCGGAGGGATGTAGTTGGGCGGAATACACCATGACTTATACTTGGACGGGAAGCACAAGGAGAGAATGTCGTGGAAGAAGAAGGCGCATTTGGAGGTGATGGTGTTTTTGATCTCGGCGTTCGTGATTTCTTGTTGGAACATTTGGTCGATCATCGAGAAGGCGGTGTTCAGAAAGAGGATGGTATCGATGAGGTGCTTCTTCTCTTTGTAGAGCCAGGCGTTGCGCGATGTGTGGGTTTGCGAGACGACGTAGTTGCTCCTCTTTTGCAGGGCGTCGATGAAGCGGAGCTCGTTCTTCACGTTCTTCAGGTTTGTCAGCGTCTTCGATTTGTAGTCGTCGATTTTTTTGATGAGAGAAAACACGTTGGTGTTGTAGATGAGCGGATATCGGTATCGGATAGAGCGCGGGATGATGAACTGGTTTGTCTCCTTGATGTCGCCGATTTTTTCTTCTATGTTTTTGATGTTGCCTCGCATCTCGTTGATGAGCAACATTTCGGCTTCCTGACGCTCCTTGTAGATCTCGTTGATTTTGTTGCGACGGGCTTCGGCGAGCCACTCGTCGCGCTGCTCCTTCTTTTCTTCGCTGTGCGGACAAGAGACGTCGATGACCTTTTTGTGCTCGTACCACTCGCGGAGCAGGTTGTCTGTCGTGAGAATGGGGTTGCTGAACAGGAGGACGTTGCCCGATTGGAATTCGATGTAGGTTTGCAGCTTGTCGTACTGGTGCGAGGATATCTTGTATGCTTCTGCCGACGCGTCCAGTTTCAAATAGTTGATGATGGACAGGAGGAATGCGACGAAGGCCGAGATGGCGGAGAGAATGATCTCGCCTTGTGCGTGGCAGTGGAATGGCGATTGGACGACGGACGCGAGGGCGGAAAGGAAGATGGCGGGCAGCATCAGGCGGTTGAGCATCTTGACCGTCTGGTGGCGCGATTCCATGTAGATGATTTTCTGGCCTTTCAGGTAGCTGGCGAGGATGTCGAGGGCGGACGAGTAACGATGGACCGCGTCTTGCTCGTAGGACTTGCTGATTTGTCGGCGGACGTCGTTGAACGTGAGTTTCCGGTACTTCACGCGGTTGGATGTGTTTTGGGGCTCGTCGTATCTCTCTTTCGAAGAGTCGCTTTTGCTGTCGCCTGTGTCCGAGTCGCTGGGTTCGCTGCCGAATGCCTCGTCTGTTCCCCCGGCGAAAAAATGGTCAACGTCAGATATAGACACGTTCGATGCGTTCGATGCGTTCGATGTGTTCGATGCGTTCGATATGTTCGTTGCGTTCGATGGTGGCGATATGACCGAGTTTCTCGAGCTTCTTCTGCCTCGACCTCGACCGCCTTGGTGGTTGAGACGTCCGAGGACGTTGCTTCCTAAATTCACATAATTGGTCTTGGTGTCGCCTCCATCGAAACTGTTTCGTTCGTTGCCTTTGATGTTGATTCTTATTGTTGGGGACTTGGCGTCTTCGGCGTCTGATGGTGTAGGTGGCGTGTTTTCCATTTGGAAAAGGCGGAGGTTTTTATTTCTCTTCGTCATCTGATACGACATACCATCGGTGTCTTCCGTCGTTTTGCTGCGGTTGCTGCGGTTGCTGCGGTTGCTGCGGTTGCTGCGGTTGCTCCGGTTGCTCCGGTTGCTCCGGTTGCTCCGGTTGCTCCGGTTGCTCCGGTTGCTCCGGTTGCTGCGGTTGCTGCGGTTGCTGCGGTTTGACAACATTTATGGACTTGGTGTTATCCATTCGATATATAAAGGGTTGATTAATTTATATATTATCTTGAAGCGTATTATTGAAGAATCTGGGGGATAATCTGCGGTTATATTAAGTGCTCGGTTTATCTCTTGTAAATGGTGCGAGGAGGATGTTAATGCCGAGATGGTGGCTAACTGTAACGATGAGAATAACTGAGTTGAGGAGGCGGACTCGTCGGGAGAAGGTCAAGGGTGCATTGTGTGAACGGGGGATGCGCGGTTTAGTTCTGTTTGTAACGTAAAAAAATTGAAATGTTTTTTATTCCATATCGTGAGTTAAATAAATGTCGAATACAACAAGCAAAAAAACAATCGTTAAAAACATGGTTATGGCGAAGAACGGAAGTGCCGCCAAGGGTAGTGCCGCCAAGGGAATCAAGAAGTCCTGGACTAATCCAAAATACCCCTGCGTGGAGGGTTGGACGCGTGTTGAACATACGCGCGGACCAAACGATAAGCAAGCGGGCGAGCGCTACTACACTTACTATCCGCCGCGTGGGAACCGTAAACAAATTCGTTCCATCGTGAGGGTGAATGCGCGAATGGCAGCAGATGCTCCTGTTAAGGTGGTCGATGTCGATGTCGACGACGATGAGGTTGTCATTGTTACCCCAAAAAAGTGCCTACCTGAGGTGGTGGATCTTACGAAAGACGACGACGAGGACGACGAGGACGACGACGAGGACGAGGTTGTGCCATCGACGACGAATATCGCGGTCTATGGAAACGTTACGATGTGTGTGACTCCTGGCGGTGGTTATCATATCAAGTGGAATGAGTAAAGCAAGTGTGGAGAGAAATAGGTATGTATTGTGTGTATTGTGTGTATTGTGTGTATTGTGTGTATTGTGTGTATTGTGTGTATTGTGTGTGTATTGTGTGTGTATTGTGTGTGTTATTTATATTTTATATTTTTATCATAACTAGCCAAATCGTGTTTGACAAAAAGGTAAAAAAATAATAGGCAATTATATTATTTTATTTTTTTTGTTTTATTTTGTTTTGTTTTGTTTTATGCATTATGCTATGGAAATGATATCGCGTTCGTGGAGGTAATCGACGAAATAATCGATTGTGATATCCATCTCTTCTTCTTCACATATCTCACCTATTTGTTTGCGTCTCAGGATGCCGATGCGTTCTTGCTCTTCCCTATAATCCCAGTCGCCTTTTATTACCGACTCGTTGAAGAGAATCCACGATATTGCGTGCTCCTTGAGGAGACCTAACATCGCGTTGATACACTTCGTGTGCGACGGCTTGCGGTAGATGGGTGCCGCATACATCTTGACCAATTCCTCCACCTCGAGCGGAAGGTGTCCTGCTAGACGCTCGTATTCGCTCGTTGTTGCCATGTTGCTCGTTGTTTTCTTATTTGTTTAAGGGACGTGTGTTGGGCGAAAGTATTTCAATTTTATTCATATAAAGTTGAAATGCATGCGTGTGTGTGTGTGTGTGTGTGTGTGTGTGTGTGTGTGTGTGTGTGTGTGTGTGTTGTGGTAGGTCTCATCGGGGATCGAACCCGAGTTGGAGGATTCAAAGTCCTCAGTGATACCACTACACTATGAGACCAACTATATATACCAAAATTCCACAACCGGGACTCGAACCCGGGTCGACTGGGTGAAAGCCAGTCATCCTAACCACCTAGACTATTGTGGAAACACGATACACCCCGGACGAGACTCGAACTCGCAACCCCCGGATTAGAAGTCCGATGCGCTATCCATTGCGCCACCAGGGTAGTTTTCCTAACACAGACACACAGACACAGACACAGACACAGACACAGACACAGACAGACAGACAGACAGACAGACAGACAGACAGACAGACAGACAGACAGACAGACAGACAGACAGACAGACAGA
>ERZ651776.2045-NODE-2045-length-22854-cov-3.244852_pt1 | contig 22854 bp, 24 predicted proteins | sample MGYA00514761_ERZ651776 | MGnify/ENA metagenome assembly ERZ651776 | reverse complement strand
TTAAATATTTAACAACAACATTATCTTTAATGATCGGGGTATTACTTTTATCACTTACCTTTGGTATCACAACCGCCTGGATCATCACAAACTATGCCTTTCCATTTAAAAAATTCTTAGATTTTATTCTTATTCTTCCTGCCGCATGCCCGGCATATCTTATAGCCTACGCCTACACAGACTTTTTTGAGTATGCAGGTCCAATTCAAGGTGGCTTAAGGGATATAATGGGTTGGTCTAATGCTAGCGAATATTATTTTCCTGAAATTAGATCGATCACAGGGGCAATATTTGTACTAGCTTCTGTTTTGTATCCTTACATTTACTTATTATCCAGAACAGCGTTCCTACAAACTCCTGGAAGTTTATTAGAGGTAACTAGTATTTATGGAAGAAGCAAATTCTGGAATGTTAGTTTACCATTAGCCAGACCAGCAATTGCGGCAGGTTCAGCTCTTGTCTGTATGGAGGTAGTATCTGATTTTGGAACTGTAGAATACTTTTCTCTCGAAACATTAACCTTGGGTATCTTTAATGTGTGGATTGGTATGAATAATATAACTGCTGCATCACAAATCGCCCTTTTTACATTTATGTTTGTGATAGTTTTACTACTTGTCGAAACAAAGTCTCGTTCAGAAAAACGGTTCGACGATACTAGTCGTCGTCATAAAAATATTGGTGTAGAAAAAGTAACAGGGTTAAAAGCATTCATTCTTGTACTCATATGCTTAATCCCTGTCTTATGCGGATTTTTTATCCCTGTTTTAATACTCATTACAAACGTAAGCTCAGGTTATAGTGGGGAAGAGTTGACGCTGCTTTTACCTGCTTTCAAAAACACTGTTTTAGTATCTTCATTAGGGGCTAGCATCATAGTCGTAGTTGCGACATTTTTAGCGTGTTCAACTTCAGTCAAAGGTAATAAAAACCTGCAGAATATTACTAATTTTTCGGCTATGGGTTATGCATTTCCTGGCACTATGCTAGCTATAGGAGTACTAATAACTATTGGTTTCTTGGATCAAATTATAGATTATACTTTTTCCCTACTGCTCATTTCCAGGCAACCATTTTTTCTAAGTGGAACTATTGCCGTATTAATTTTTGCATATTTAGTACGGTTTTTAGCCGTAGGTTACGGGGCAAGCTTGTCTGGTTTAAGTAAGATATCAACAAATTTGAATTGGGCTAGCCGGACATTGAGTACATCTTTTTCAAATACGATTACACGAGTTTCGATTCCACTCATAAAGAAGTCTATAATCGCGGGAGGATTGCTGGCTTTCATTGATATCACAAAAGAGCTGCCAATGACATTGCTTCTTAGACCCTTTAATTTTGAAACTTTGGCGACACATACTTATCAATTTGCACATGACGAGCTTATGGGGCAAGCTGCCTTACCAGCATTAATCATAATATTTTTTGGATTAATACCCGTTATGTTTTTAAATACTATGCTACGAAAATAGTGGAAAATGTTGTTTATCACTAAAAACTTACTACAGAATCAAAGAACATCTGACCATCACTACCTGTGTTCTCCAAAAACTTCTTGTAAATCGGTTCAGACTTTTCCCTCCAGTAATCTTTATCATCATTAGATAAAACAATAAGCTTCATTCCATTTTGGATTGCTGCATTATACCCAGCTATTTCAATTTTTTTTATTTCCTCAACGGACTTACGCTCAGCAGCAAAGGCCGCTTTTGAAATAGTCTGTCGTAAGTTATTGCTAAGAGAATTCCACCAACGGGAATTAACTACCAAAAGAAATTGAACACTGGCACTATTGGTGATCGAAATAGTATCCATTACTTCCCATATCTTTTTCTCCTTGATTTCAGCTATAGTAGTCATACCAATATCAACCTTTTGATGCCAGTAAGCAAAATATTGCTGTGAATTAGGAATGGCTAATGGCACGCCGCCTGTAGCTAGAACTAAATTGCCAAGTGTTTTATTGAAAACCCTTACTTTTTTGTCTTTTATCTGGTCTGGATTCTGAGCAGTCTCTCCCTTTGACACATTCACAACACTTCCATAAGGTTGCCACCAAAGAACAGTTACACCTAACCTTTGAATCGCGGTTTCAATTGATCGCCTAACACTAGAATCTTTTTTGACTATTTCAGACACCTTCTTTTCAGTATCCAGAAGAAATGGCTGATAAAAAATATCAGTTAACGGAATAGATTCAGAAAACTTATGCAATGAGATCATTCCTATTTCTACACGCCTATCTTGTACAGCTTGCAGCATTTCGTTTGCCATAAAATATTGTGGTATCTCATCTGGATTTTTCTGATCGTTGAGCTGCTTTAAGTAAGAGCCATAATCATTTATTTTTACTTTAATAGATCCACCCGAGGCTACTTCCAGTTCCTTTTTAAAGAACAATACGTTTTGTGCTAAATGATGGTTTAGAGGGATTTGAAATGCAACCCGTAACTCGGTCTGTGCTATAGCAAAATTTGAATAGAAAAAACCTATCAAACAAATTATAATAGCCACTGTTTTATTTGATACGCCAACCATTCATATTACTCGCTCAAAACAAATTTTAGTAAAAATTATACACCCTAGCTTTTTATATCAATCCTTTAAAAAGTAAAAGTTAATAAATTTTTGGTGGCATCCTAACAAGTTTTTTACCTTAACATTTATAGTTAAGATATTAATCTGTAGGTCTATTAATAGTACTGCAACTCCTAAAAAACCAATTTTAAAATTTTTTTATATTGACTAAGTTGGCATTATGACTATTGGAAGGATCATCATTTAGATGGATAATTTAGGATAAACTATGGACCAAGCAATTAAAGTAATAGAGAAGATTCTCCTTATAGCCATAGCGGTTGCTACTATATTTGCAACAGGTCAAGAAATATTTACTTTAATTGAAAACCGTAGCGTTCAACTCGCTGATTTATTACTCTTATTTATATATACAGAAGTATTGGGAATGGTTGGTGTCTTTTATAAGAGCAATAGAATTCCAATCACTCTTCCACTTTTTATTGCCATAACTGCATTGAGCCGGATGATAATTTTGCAGGGTAAAGGTTCTGATCCTCAAAACTTAATTTATGAATCAGCGGCGGTACTTCTATTAGCTATCTCCTGTCTAATAATTCGACAGCCATCAATAACCTCTTTATTTGGAAAAGATCCAGATGATAATGACAATTAGGGTTTTATTCTAGTTTTAAAGAGCACATTGCCTTGCATAAATTCTAAAATAGAATAGAACACAAATAGATTATTAACTCTGGGGACATCTAATGGTAATTGATCATGTAATTTCAAAGAAGCAGAAAAAATCTATTGTAAAAATATCATCTGGAGCATTGCTTTCTGAGGCATCAAAACTACTAGCTGATAATAAAATAGGAGCTCTTCCTATCACAAATAATTCAGACTCAATCCTTGGGATTTTATCTGAAAGAGACATAATTAAAGAAATTTCTCTAAAGGGAGCAGCGGGCCTAGACTCTAAAGTTGGGGACGTTATGACGAGTACTGTGAGCTGTTGTGGACGGTTTGACACTTTAAAGAGTGTAATCGAAAGAATGAATGAGGGTAGGTTTAGGCATATGCCCGTAGTTGAAAATGATAAAATAGTTGAATTTATCTCCATAAGTGACCTAGTTCTAGCCCATTTAAATGAAGTAGAGTTCGAAAACGATGCTTTAAAAGGGTCAGTAACGGGAAATGTAAGACGAAAAAGTAATTAAAATTTTTGGAAAGTTCTAAATTGGATAAGGTTATGGGATCTGAAATTACAAAAGGTTATAAGAAATTATTAGAAGAGGCCAACGCCCTTATTGAAACAATCTCAGTTGAAAAGGCAATGTCAATTTATGATGACGACGAATATGAGTTCATTGACCTTAGAGACTTTCGAGAACTCCAAAGAAATGGAAAAATACCGGGGGCATTTTCCTGTCCAAGAGGAATGTTAGAATTCTGGATTGACCCTGAGAGCCCCTACCATAAGGAAATATTTTCTAAAGACACAAATTTTGTTTTCTATTGTGCAAGTGCATGGCGTTCGGCACTTTCTACAAAAGCTGCAAAAGAAATGGGTCTTTATAATGTTTGTCATCTTGAAGGAGGATTTACAAACTGGGAAAAATCAGGTGGTAAGATAGAAAAGTTAATAAATTCATAAGGTCCTACTTCAATAATATATCGGCATGATGAAAAATATGATCTCTTATGAAAGACGATACAAAAAAATAACTATGGTCGTACCCTTCTTGATATCGAAAGTTACCAATATCTAAATTTTTATACATTTGATCAGACAAATTTTTAGGCATAAGCAAATCTAAAAAATTATCGCCTGTACCCTGATCAATAAGTATTTTTGTTTGAAAACCGAGACTTTCTAACAAAATTGATGGATCATAATTTTTCCATTCATCAGTCTCTTCTCCCAAATAAGCTTCAAATTGCTTACGTCCCCAATTACTTTGAGTTGGATTTGAAATTGGTGAAAATGCAGACACCGATTTAAATTGGTTTTGATTTTTTAAAGCTAAGTTTAGAGCCCCCATTCCGCCCATTGAGTGACCAGTAATACCTTGTCTAGACTGATCTAGGTTAAAATTTCTAAAAACTAACTCGCTTAGTTCATGCTTAACATATGTTTCCATATTAAAATTTTTGTTCCATGGATCCTCACTTGCGTCCAAATAAAACCCCGCACCTTGTCCAATATCAAAGCTATCATCATCTGGTACATCACCGCCTCTTGGGGATGTATCTGGAAAGATTACTGCCAATCCTTTTTCAGCTGCCCAAGTTTGGGCCCCAGATTTTGTCATTGCATTCTCATGCGTACATGTAAGACCAGACAAAAACCAAAGTACGGGAACATTTGTATTCACAGATTTCTTCGGTAAAAAAATTCCAAAAGTCATATTACATTTGCAGATTTCAGAGTAATGGCTATACACCTTCTGACTGCCCTCAAAACATTTTTGATCAGATTCTAGTTTCAATTGCATTCATCAAATCCTATTTATTGGAATTTTTAAGTAATGTTCCCCATCATCCTCTTTTGGTGGCAAATGCCCTGCACGCATATTAACCTGAATTGACGGTAGTATCAATTTGGGCATTCCTAGTTTTTTATCTCTCTCAGTTCTAAATTTAACAAATTCTTGTTCGCTCTTTCCACCGCCAACGTGAACATTTTCAAGCTTTTGCTCGCTAACTGTCGTTTCCCAACAAAACTCCTCTCTTCCTGGAGCTTTATAATCATGGCAAAGAAATAGTCTTGTTTTGCTAGGCAACGATAATATTTTTTGAATTGAGTTATAAAGATCAGCTGCTGATCCTCCTGGAAAATCAGCCCTTGCCGTTCCAAAATCAGGCATGAACAATGTATCACCGATAAAAGCCGCATTACCGATAACATATGTCACACATGCCGGTGTATGCCCAGGTGTGTGAAGCACTACAGCAACCATATTTCCAATTTCAAAAGTATCGCCTTCTTCGAAAAGAACATCAAATTGACTCCCATCCATTTGAAATTCCGTTCCAGCATTAAATATTTTTCCAAACAATTTTTGCACAACATCTATATTTGATCCAATAGCTATTTTAGCCGAAAACTTTTTAGCCAAATACGGTGCTGCAGAGAGGTGATCGGCATGAACATGAGTTTCTATTACCCAGTCCACATCAAGGTTTAAGTCGTTAACTTTTTGTGCTAGTTGGTCAGCAAAATCTGTTTTGATCGTTCCAGAAGTAACATCAAAATCTAATACGGAATCAATTATTGCACACTGAGATGAAGATGGATCTTTGACTATATAACTGGCAGCATTCGTTTTTTCGTCAAAAAAGTCAAAAACTTCAGGATCCAAATTTCTTCTTTTTACATTCATTTTAACCTCAATACTCAACTACTGCTCGTATACTTTTACCAGCATGCATTAAATCAAATCCTTTATTTATATCAGAAAGTGATAATTTGTGCGTTATCATAGGGTCTATTTCAATTTTTCCATCCATATACCAATCAACTATCTTCGGTACATCAGTACGGCCTCGAGCTCCACCAAAAGCAGTACCACGCCAGCTTCGGCCAGTTACCAATTGAAATGGGCGAGTAGAAATTTCTGCTCCTGCAGGAGCAACGCCAATTATAATACTTTCTCCCCAGCCCTTATGTGCAGACTCAAGAGCATCCCTCATTACTTTTACGTTTCCAGTTGCATCAAATGTATAATCTGCACCGCCTTTGGTTAAGTTCACCAAATATGGGACTAAGTCTCCTTCCACTTCAAGAGGATTCACAAAGTCAGTCATCCCAAAACGCGTTGCCATAGGGATTCTATCAGGATTAATATCAACACCTACAATTTGATCAGCACCAGCAAGCCTAAGACCTTGTAAAACATTCAAACCAATGCCACCCAGACCAAATACGATTGCCCTAGAGCCCTGCTCTACCTTGGCTGTATTAATAACCGCACCTATTCCGGTTGTAACACCGCAACCAATGTAGCAAACTTTATCAAATGGAGCATCAGATCTTATTTTAGCTGCCGCAATTTCAGGCATGACTGTGAAGTTAGAAAAAGTAGAGGTACCCATATAATGAAATATTGGGTCACCATCTAACGTTTTAAATCGGCTAGTCCCATCAGGCATAAGCCCCTGACCTTGTGTCTCCCGAATGGCCTGACAAAGATTAGTTTTTGGGTGTAGGCAATAGTCACACTCACGGCATTCAGGTGTATAGAGTGGTATGACATGATCACCAACTTTTAGGGACGATACATCAGGTCCTATCTCTCGGACGATGCCAGCACCTTCATGCCCGAGAATAGCAGGGAAAATTCCTTCCGGATCTGCACCAGACAAGGTGAATTCATCGGTATGACAAATTCCAGTTGCCATTATTTCAACCAACACTTCACCAGCTCTTGGACCATCTAAGTTAACATCAACAATTTCCAGTGGTTTTCCTGCCTGTATTGCTACAGCTGCTTTTGACCTCATTGCCTTATCCTTCCAATTTAGAACATTGTTAACAGTACTTTAAACAAAATTAAATTGTTGAATAGTCCTGTTATTAGAACTTTACTATTATATTTGAATAAAAGTGCTTAAATATTCACTTAGAATCCTAAACCTTCAACTAAAAAAAATACATGCCTTTTTATTAAACTAAAGAAATCTTTTTAACAGAAATCGAAAAGCAATTAATAATACAATAACCAAGAGATATAATAGGGGCTTTATGGGCCAAGATTTAACGAGCAGTACGTAATGCAGTACAGCAAGAATTGCAGATATATAAACCAGTAAATGAAGATTTTTCCATTTAACCATACCTAAACGCCTTATTGACCATATATTCGAGGTCAGGGCTAGGGGAACAAGAGTTAGGAAAGCAAAAAAACCCACAATAATGTAAGGTCTTTTAATTAAATCTCCTATTAATAAATCCCAAATAAGCTGTTGATCTAGTATTATGTAGGTTAAAAAGTGTAATGTCGCATACCAAAAAGCTAACAGACCAATGCTACGCCTAAACTTAATTAAGTTGAGGCTCATCAGCTTCTTGATAGGACGAAAAGATAAAAGAATTATCAAGAAAATTAATGCATATTCACCTAATTCATGTTCCAGGGTCTTAAGTGGATCTGCACCAAGGTTATTAAAAAATGCTCTATAAAAAAGTACTGTGGCAGGGATGAACCCAACGAAATAAATTAACCAAACTGGCGTGATTAAAATACTTCGGTTTATTATGCGCCAAACATTCATATAATTAGTAAAATTTACTCAAGTCCATACCCGAATATAGGCTTGCCACCTCTTCGCCATACCCATTGAATTTTAGTGTTTTTTTTCTTTTCGCAAATATACCCTTACCAATTGGTCGCTCAGTGGCCTGTGACCATCGCGGATGGTCTACATCAGGATTTACATTAGAATAAAAGCCATACTCTCTTGGACTTTGCATATTCCATGACGTCTGGGGTTGAGTTTCAGTAAAACTAATTTTAACTATAGATTTTATCGACTTAAAGCCATATTTCCACGGCACCACTAATCGTAGTGGTGCACCATTTTGGTTAGGGAGCTCCTTCCCATAAAGCCCCGTAGAGAGTATCGTTAAAGGATGCATAGCTTCAGAAATTGTCAAACCTTCTCTATAGGGCCAATCTAAGATATTATATCGCTGCCCAAACATTTCCTCTGGTCGAACAAGTGTTTCAAAAGCGACATATTTAGCAGAACTTAAGGGCTCAACTTTTTTTAAGACCTCTGACAGTGAAAATCCGAGCCATGGAATAACCATTGACCAACCTTCAACGCACCGAAAAGAGTAAATGCGCTCCTCTAAAGCAATATTTTTAATAATTTGATCAAAGTCATACATTCCAGGTTTTGAAACCAACCCACCTATTTCTACGACCCAGGGTCTTGTTTTAAGGTTGTGTGCATATTTTGAAGGGTCAGATTTATCAGTCCCAAACTCATAGAAGTTATTATAAGTTGTAATATCTTCGTAAGAGTTGGGTTTAGCATTTGAGGACCATTGGCTTTTTACATAACCTTCAGAAGCCCAAGAACTCGAATTAGCACCTGAAAATGCTAAAAACGATAATCCTTTTGTCAAAACACTTCGTCTGTTTAGAAATACTCTCTCAGGCGTTATCTCTGAATATTTAAATCTATTTTTTCCCATTTGAGTTCTTGCATCTCCGAATTTTTATTATAACTTATACTGATGACACTATAAATTCTTCGAAAAGAAACGAAGACTGCTTGTTACCTAATGTTATAGTAATATCTATCAACCAAAATATATATAATGTTTAAACTATATTGTGATTATTTTGAAGTCCTGACATATCATTAAAAGAATATTCCATTAATTAACAAGTAGAACTCAATTACTTCAGCCAAAAGTACAAAGTATGAAAAAAAACATAAGAAATGCTGCCTATACTGTAATAGTGACTGAAGCAAACGCCCTAAACCTACTTGCTAATTCGCTCCCAAAGGATTTTGAAAGTGTAGTAAAACTGATAATTAAGCTTGAGGGGCACTTAATTATATCCGGTGTTGGTAAGTCTGGCCATATTGGTAGAAAAATTGCTGCAACACTTGCAAGTACTGGAACTCCATCACACTTCGTACACGCAACCGAAGCGAGCCATGGCGACCTTGGGGCTTTAACTACAAAAGATGCCTGCCTTCTAATTTCTAATTCTGGTGAAACGATAGAATTAACCGATCTTGTTTCACATACACGGCGATACTCAATACCTTTGATTGGTATTTCCTCAAATCCTAAAAGTAGCTTAATGAAAGCATCCGACTTCAAGCTTCTTTTACCAAAAGCGGATGAAGCATGCTCAATTGGTTTAGCACCAACCACATCAACTACAATGACCCTAGCCTTAGGGGACGCACTCGCAGTGACGTTAATGCAAGAAAGAGAGTTTAGACCAGAACACTTCAAGGTGCTACACCCAGGTGGAAAATTAGGTGCACAAGTCGCCAATGTCAGCCAACTTATGCATATTGGAAATAAAATGCCAGTAATCAAGCCATCGGCAACTATGCCTGAGACTCTCATTGAAATGACATCTAAAGGTTTTGGCGTAGCTGTTATTATAAAAAACAATATTGCATTTGGAGTAATAACTGATGGTGATTTAAGGCGCCACATGAAAAATTTGATGAATATGTCCGCAGAAGAGATAGCTAACCCTAATCCCATTACAATACATCAAGATGAGCTAGCAATAAAGGCACTCTCAATTATGAATGATCAAGAAATTAATGTCATAATTGTAGTAGACAATAAAAATTATCCCGTAGGCATATTACATATCCACGATTGTCTTAGAGCAGGTCTCACATGAAAACTACCATAATCATTCCAGCAAGGTTTGAATCAAGCCGTTTTCCAGGCAAACCCTTGGCTCCTTTGAAACTTAAGAATGGACTCTCTAAACCCCTTATCCAACTCTCCTGGGAAGCTGCAAACAAAACAAAAGGTATTAACAATATCTTCATTGCTACGGACAATTCAAAAATAAAAGAAGTAGCTGAAAGTTTTGGAGCCAACGTCATTATGACATCATCTGATTGCGAAAACGGAACCGCCCGATGTGCTGAAGCCGTAAGGCTGCATCGGATTGAGGATGAAATAATCGTCAATTTTCAGGGCGATGCACCCCTAACACCAAATAAATTTGTTGAAAATTTAATAGAAAGGATGCAAGTAGATCGATCGATTTACGTTTCAACACCAGTTTTAAGATGCGGTCAGAAACACTACCAACAATTTTTGAATGACAGGAAAAACGATCGCGTTGGAGCAACCACCGCAGTTTTTGATAACAATAATGACGCACTATATTTTTCTAAAGAGGTTATCCCATTTCTAAGTAAGACCGACGCCAAAAGCTATTCACTAATTCCTGTATACCACCATGTAGGAGTATACGCATATCGAAATGAAGTACTATCTAAATACGCAAATTGGGAGGAGACGCCCTTAGAAAAGTTAGAGGGCTTAGAGCAACTGCGGTTTCTCGAAAACGCAATGAAAGTTAAGTGTGTTTTAATGCAAGGTACTGGCTCGTCATTCTGGGAATTAAACAACCCGTCTGACATTATAATTATTGAGAAAATACTTGGGGAATTAGATGTTAGATAACGTAATAAGAGTGAAAAATATTGATATAGGTAACCGTCTACCACTGGTTTTAATTGCAGGCCCTTGTCAGATTGAAAGTTTGGACCATTCCTACAAAATCGCAGATAACCTCACTAAAGTCTGTCAAAAATTAAACTTGCCCTTAATCTTCAAAGGAAGCTTTGATAAAGCTAATAGGACTTCGATTAATACCTCAAGAGGCGTTGGAATAGATGAGGGCTTAAATATTTTACAACGGGTTTCCGCCGAATTTAATTGCCCAGTTTTGACTGATGTTCACGAGCCTCATCAATGTGATCCCGTGAGTGACGTAGTCGATATAATTCAAATCCCAGCCTTTCTTTGTCGTCAAACAAACTTACTAATTGCTGCTGGAAAAACAGGCAAAACAATAAATATAAAAAAAGGTCAATTCTTGGCCCCACAAGATATGAAATATGTTGCAGAAAAAATTTCAAGTTCTGGAAATTCTAACATTATGCTCTGTGACCGTGGGACTAGCTTTGGTTATAACAACCTAGTAAATGATTTTCGTAGTATCCCAATAATGGCAGAAACCGGTTATCCAGTAGTATTTGATGCCACTCACTCCGTTCAACTACCAGGTGGCAATGATGGTTCATCTGGGGGTCAACGTCAATTTGTTCCAGTACTTGCCAAAGCTGCTTGCGCCGTTGGTGTTGCCGCTATATTTATAGAAACTCATCAAGATCCAGATAATGCACCAAGTGATGGACCTAATATGATAGACATATCACAAATGCACTCGATTTTATCTAAACTAAAAGCGATTGATGATATAGTGAAGTCTGTAACATGAAATGTTTTCTATTCGAGAGATATAATGTCAAAATCAAAACTATTCTCTGAACTAAAAATCAAATCACAATCTTTGCGCAATCGCATAGTACTGTCGCCTATGTGTCAATATAAAGCGAAGAATGGTTTCATAAGTGACTGGCATAGGCAACATTATTCGCGCTTTGCGTTTTCTGGTCTGGGTGGAGCATTCATTGAAGCGACAGCCGTTTCAAAAAATGGCCGAATTACACACGGTTGCACCGGAATATGGAAAGATGAACATGTCGATGGATTAAAAGACATAACAAAAGTGTTCAAAGAGCATAATTGTGTCTCTGGAATTCAACTAGCACATGCGGGACGAAAAGCGAGCTGCCTTAGGCCATGGGATGGTGCAACGTCAATAATAAAAAACAATGGGCCAGAAGATTTATGGGAAACCTATGCCCCAAGTGCTCTAGCCGTAAATGAAAATTTTCAAACTCCACGAGAGCTTTCAATACAAAATATTGAAAAAATTAAATCTGATTTTTGTAATGCTGCCAAAAGAGCTAATGAAGCCAATTTTGAAATGTTAGAAATACATGGTGCTCATGGATATTTGCTTCATTCGTTTTTTTCACCCCTCTCAAATCACCGATCAGATAAGTACGGAGGAACCCTAGAAAATAGGATGCTGCTTCCCTTGGAGATCGTTAAAGATGTTAGAAATGTTTGGCCATTAAACAAACCCCTTTTTTACAGGGTTTCATCGTCGGATTACGTGGAGGGTGGAAATACCATCACAGAGAATATAATTCTAGCACAAGCGCTAGCAGATCTAGGTGTTGATATAATTGATTGCTCGTCAGGTGGAATAAGTGGATCACCAATTTTAGCTAAGTCTCCAATTGTTCCAGGTTTTCAGGTTCCTTATTCACAAAAAATTAAAGAGGAAGTAGACATTCAAACAATGGCTGTTGGGGCCATAATTGATGCAGAACAGGCAGAAACTATAATATCATCAAACCGTGCTGATCTAGTGGCGATTGGGCGCGAGCTCTTAGCAGATCCTCAATGGACTTACAAAGCTGCCTCAAAATTAAGTCCGGAAAATGCACACACCTATCTTCCAAAGAGTTATTCTTTTTATTTATCGCGACGTGATAAATGGCTTGACAGATCAGCAAAACCCAAATGAAAAATTTTATTTACAACAACCGTGAAATAATCCTTAATTCTGGTATTATGAATATTGATGAAATTAGCTATGGTTGGTCAGATTCGCCTTTTGGTAAAGTTTTAATTTTTTTACAATCAAATATGATCCTCGGGATAGCATTTAAGAATAGTAATTCTACTGATAATATAGAAACTGATATGAAAGCACGGTGGCCCAAAAAAAGTATAAGTTTTAAACATTTTAACATCAAAAAAATAGCTGATAACGTTTTTTACAGCAATTCAAAATTAACCCTGTATATTGAAGGAACTGAGCTTCAGCTAAAAGTCTTTAGAGCCCTTTTAAATATACAGAAAGGTACTACAACTACATATTCTAATATTGCAAAAGAAGCTGGGAATCCAAACGCAGTTAGAGCTGTAGCCAGTGCTATAGGAAAAAACCCAATTGCATGGTTAATTCCCTGCCACAGGGTTTTGAGAAAATCTGGTGATCTAGGCGGTTATCACTGGGGTCTCACATTAAAAAAAAAGATGCTGTTTGAAGAATCACGGCAGCATTAGGAACTACCTTCGTCCAGAAACCCGCTTTGCTGAAGGTTCTCCTTCTCGCTTACCTTCTCTCAGCGCCACAAATATACCTGATGCCATAATTAGAATAATACCGACACCAGAAAATAAATCAGGAAATTCCTCCCAAATAAAATAGCCCCAAAACACTGCAAGTGGTAAAGTACTGTATTCGAATGGAGCTACAAGACTTGCAGAGCTATGCCGATAGGCTTGTGAAATATAGTAACCACCAAGCGCACTACTAATTCCAGCAACAAAAATTATGATCATCATTTCACCTGACGGCATCACCCAAGCACGAAAAATAAATTGTAAGGCTGGATCATCACCCACTGCAAGCTTGCCATCACCAAACAGTATGCCCATTATTGCACAGGAAGCGATAAAAGTGATATGCAGATAGAATGACATTGTGACAGCGGCCTCACTCAAGCCCATATTACGCGCTATGATATTTTTAAGTGAGTATGCCAATGCTGCAACTAGAGGTAGTAAGATAGCCCACTCAAAATTTATTGAGCCAGGCTTAATAATTAACAAAACACCAATCATTCCTACGACAAGTGCTGACCACCGTCGAAACCCGACACTTTCTTTTAGAATTAACGCTGATAGTGCTGTAATAATTAATGGCGCTACAAAAAAAATTGCTGAGGCATTTGCCAGTGGAATGGAAGCAAGTGCTGAAAAGAAGCATAAATTGGCTAAAACTACGCAAAAGCCTCCAATAATATGGAGTAAAGGCCTTCGTGTTCTTAATGCTTTCCAACCACCCTCAAAAGGTAAAAAAACAGCAAGAGTAAAAATCAGCGCTATTACAGCTCTGAATAGAACGACTTCATGTAATGGCATTAATTCTGTAAAATATTTTATTGCTATATCATTCACAGAAAACGATAAGCCTGCGAACAGCGCACAGAAAATACTAAACTTTACACTTTGAACCAATTTCTTTTCCCAACAGATACGAGAAAAAGTATAATGACGAATATTAGTTACACCCACTCATTTACGACTTTGCAGGCATGCGAAAACGACGCCAAAAAACTCGGGCGTAATTTGTCACAAGAAACCACTGGAATTAAACAACAATATTGCCAAAGAAAACATTAAAAGACCAACTCCAAAATCAAATATATTCCAAGCTTTCGGTTTTTGCATTAAAGGCATTAAGGTTTTTGAGCCGTAACCTAGCCCAAAAAAGAAAACAAAACTTGCCGATGTGGCTCCCAAACCGAATAAAATTTGATCAAAGCCAACATACTTTAGTGATACTGTACCCAATAATAAAACAGTATCTAAATAGACATGAGGATTCGCAAAAGTTAAAAGAAAAAGTATCGTGATTGTAGGCCAAAAATCTGATCGGTCATTTTTTTCAAAAATTAAAGAAGTTTTTGTAAATAGAGCACTCTTTATTCTAAGACAGCCATAAAAAAAAAGCCACAAAGCAGCAAAAAGAAACAAATACGGTTTTAGCCAAGAAATATCCTCAATTAAGAAAAATGATGACCCTAGAACTCCCATAAATATAAGAAAAGCATCCGATAGCGTACAGAAAAGTACTACGGGCAAAACGTACTTCCCCAAAAGACCTTGCCGAAAAACAAATATGTTTTGCGCACCGATAGCAAATATCAGAGAAAACCCAAGTAAAAATCCATGAAATAAGGGGGTCATTTTTCAGCACCTACTTGTCTGGTTTGTCAAATTTAAATCGTCATCTTTCATTTTGTTTGGTTTATTTCAATTTAAAATTACTCAGCTAAAACCACATCTAAAAAAACTTAGGTTTTTATGCTATACTAAATTCTGAAGTACAAGAGACCAAAAAATGAATAGTGCTAAGTTAGAAATGCTGAATATTAAAAACAAAACAATTGGTGGTGTGTTTTTTGAGGCAGCAACGACGTGGCCTGAAGCAATTTTTTTTATTTCACCTAAGACACTAGTAACTCCAATGTTAGAGTTATCATATTCAGAAGCACTGAAAAGAGTTAATGCTTACGAGCATAACTTCAAAAAAGCCGGTTATGGTTCTGGAGATAGGGTGGCGTTACTACTGGGAAACCGCGTGGAGCATTACCTTATTAAGATAGCTACCAACAATTTAGGAATTTCTATAGTACCGCTAAACCCAGATTCGTCTCCTTCAGAAGTCATTTATATTCTTAATGATAGTAATTCTATTCTCCTTATTAGTGATAAAAACCATATTGACTTAGTAAATGATATCAACAAAAAATATTCTAAATACATCGAAGTTTTTGATGTCGATAGTCTCAAAAACCTGGTTCCAAAACATGATAAAAATAGTAATTGGATGAATATCACTCCAAAAAGTGAATCCAGTCTTCTTTACACGTCAGGAACAACAGGCCATCCAAAAGGTTGCATAATGTCCCATGAGTATGAGCTAATGTGCGGCGATAGCTATAGGTCTATAGGGCCACCCGTGCAACTAGCCATAAACAAAGATAGAATCTTCAATCCATTACCAAGCTTCCATATTAATGCAGGGGTTGTCACTTTTATAGGGTCTATTTTGACAGGTAATTGTCTTATTCAACCAATGCGGTTCAGTGCATCAACATGGTGGCAGGATATAAAAGATACAAAGGCCACCATATTTCACTATTTAGGAGTTGTAATATCCGTTATTTTGAAAACACTCAATGAAACTGATGTAGATTTAAGTTTCATAAGATTAGGTCTTGGAGCAGGTGTCGAGCCAGCTCTTCATAGGGAATTCGAAGATAAATTTCAAATACCCCTAGTGGAGATTTGGGGTATGACAGAAATGTGCAGAATTATTGCCGCTTGTGACGAACCTCGATTAATCCATACTCGAGCAATGGGTCGGCCCAGAAAAGGTTTAGAAATTAAAGTTGTGGACGATAACGGTAAAGAGGTGCCTCACGGTTCTCAAGGTGAGATGCTTACCCGGCACTCAGAAAAAACTCCTCGAAAAGGCGCGTTTTCTGGATATCTAGGTAAACCTCAAGAAACTGAGCTTGCTTGGAGAGGTGGCTGGTTTCATACAGGAGATACTGTTATCATGGACCAAACTAAAATGCTTTACTTTGTGGATAGGAAGAAAAATATTATCCGCCGAGCGGGTGAAAATATTGCCGCTGCCGAAATAGAAAACTGCCTTTTAGAACATAGTCTTGTTTTGGCAGTTGCTTGCCTTGCAGTCCCTGACAGTATTCGAGAGGAAGAGATTTTATCATGCATAATTTTATCAGGAAACCGTTTGAAATCAGAAACACTGGCCAAAAGCTTGTTCACTCATGTTTACAACAGATTAGCATATTTTAAAGCTCCTGGCTGGATACTTTTTGTTGATGAATTACCCATAACGAGCACCCAAAAGATTCTAAAGCACAAAATGTTTCCCAATAATGAAGATCCTTTAATGAAACCTAATATTTTTGACTTTAGAGACTTAAAGATACGAAAGAATCGGAAAGAAAAACACTAATTAAAATAACTCAGAACCTCTTTTTGCAATGAAACAAGATTTTAAAATAATAATTAAAACAGTTTTATTGAATAAAAATATAGAAATTATGGTTCATTTTTGTCACAATGTACGTGATAAAACTTTGCTTTTTTTTTATAAAATTGTCTAAAAAAAAACTATCCATAAGAACAAAATAAAAAATCGATTGTCATATCTCCGATCAAATTATTAAAAGTGCTTCAGAAAATTTCACCTCATTCTAATAATTTTTGAGGCCTATCTGGAAATACCAGTGTAAGAGTTAAGAGACTGATTTTTTTAAAACCACAATATCTGGTCTTAATCTTATCCTAATTTTCTACCTATTGTATTTGTAACAAGAACATAACAATTTTTATTAAGCCTTATTAATATACAAAATACATGGCTAAAACCTCTTGCGAAAAATAAAAATAAAAATAAAAAAATTTGTCTGATTTCATAAAACAAGACAATTAATTTTATCCACAGGGTAATATAAATTATATTATATCGTGGAAAAAAGTAATTTAACAATTTCTCTTAAGTTAATGAAAATTAATAATTTTTGTTTTATGGTTGTTTTGTAACAATTTTTGTTTCAGGCTGTGGATAATTAAGGGTGTATATAATCTTTTCAATCGAGCAATAAAAAAATCACACTCAAGTAGCGACCAACGACAAATCAGACTGTTAATATCATTAGTCTGGGCCTACGGAGATGGAAAAGATGGAAAAGAGTAAAAAGCAATATTCTGTTGGCAGATTAGCGGCATTATTTGTGTGTCTTTTCTTTATTGGAATAACAAACTATCTTATCACTACAAATATTACTTTTTGAGCTTACGACTATTTAAGGCTTTAGCACGATTAAGTTACATTATTTTTCGTCACAAGCTCATAACTGTTGAATTTATTTGATTTAAAGTAAATGAATCCGATAATAACGAAATTTAGGCAATTCCAAAGAATACCATTCATGAAAGCTGCTTCGTACGATTGAGTTAGATCAAAAATCCAACCAGATAATAAGCCGCCCAGCGCCATGCCGACAATGGTAGTCATTACAATAAAACCAATCTTGCTACCAGCCTGCTCACTTGGCATAAACTCCCGCACTACAATTGCGTAGCTCGGAACAATTCCCCCTTGAGAGAGCCCAAAGACAAAACTTACGGTATATAAGGATACTAATCCGTCAAAGGGCAAATAAAGCATTAATGCTAAACATTGCAGCACAGATCCAATCAAAAGTGTTTTAATACCACCAAGCTTATCCGCTACAAAACCAAAAATCAGACGTGAAATCACTCCACCAATTAACATAAGCGAAAGCATTTGTCCGCCAACAGTACTACCAAAACCTAATCCAACACAGTAGGATACTATATGAACTTGAGGCATCGACATTGCTACGCAGCAGCTTATCCCAGCAACTCCAAGCAAATAAGTAAGGTGACTATTTTTTAAGGACGATATATACTCTAGTTTTTTATCTGAGGATCTGTCACTTTTATCAATTCTATCTTTATTTAAGATCCAACCAAGGGGGAGAACCACTACTAAGCAAGCGAGACCCAAAATTATATAAACCGTTCTCCAGCCATAATTATTTAACGTCTCAGCAAGGATTAAAGACGACATTGCACCAGAAAAATAATTGCCAGATGCTGCTACAGCCACCGCAATACCACGATACTTTTTAAACCAGTGAGAGATATCGGAAATAAGAGGTGCAAAGCTAACTGCCGTTCCTAGTCCAATAAAAAATTGAACCAATGAAAATATCAAAATCGTTGTAGAAAACGTTGCAACAAAAAATCCGGCCGCAATGAATACCGTCGCACCCATCAGAATAAAAAACAGCCCAAAACGATCAAGCAATCGACCAAAAACTAAGTTTCCAATCGCGAAACCAATCATTGTCATAGAGTATGGTAACGATGTCTGGCTTCGATCTAGAGCAAAATCTAATTCAATTGCAGGCATTATGGTAACGATAGACCACATCCCTACATTACCAACTGCTGCAATGGAAAAAATTATTAAAAGCCTTATCCATGAGGCTCTACTATCAATTTTTTCCAAAGTAAAAACCTAATTCTTTTATTTTATCAAATAAAAATGCAAACCATAATCTCAAGGGGCTAACCAAGACTTCTTAATAGGGTTATTATTAAAATCGTATCTCGCTCTGTTATGACCTCCTGAACTTAAATACAACCAATCAATGGAAACGATTTTATTAATAATGACTGCAAAATTAACCTTTCCAAGTTCGCTCTCATTAACTGATGGTATTTTTGCTCGTAAATGCCCTGGGATACCATCATCCATTTTTTCTATTCTTTGAGATGGTGCATATTTTGTCAAATAACACTTTCTAGACGAAATCGCTGTATTTTCCCAGCCAATACTATGTAGCTCATCATTGTAATGAATAGTAGAATACGTCGCAATTCTAAGTTGGGTTTTTTCTTTAAAATGATAAAACAAGCAATGTGTTTCCGGATTTTCCTGTATTGCTTCAACTTTTGGACTTCTAATATCAGTATTGAAGGCTAGTGTTTTATTTTCTTTGTCAAAATCCCTCAAAACAACACACCGACTCTCAACCCTACCATTTTGAATATTTGAGAATATCATCGTATGAAAGTCATCTTTTCCTTCTTTAACACCTCGACTTATCATATCAAAAACTGATTCTAAAACTTTCATCACTATACTCGTTTCTTTTTATAATAATCTCTACTTAAGGCCTAACGAAAGTCGAAATCGTTTTTGCATTTTAACACCCTCAACCATTGGAAGACTTCTAGGTGCCGTAGATTGAGAGACTTTAATGACTGCAAAAGTAAAGCATGACAATGTTTTTTTTATTTTTAATAGTTCAACCAAACTACTTTTATCAGATACGAGAATAGACTTTGGGCAACCTGATGCCGAAGCAATTCTAGCAAGATCAACAGCATGAAAAGTATGGCTTTTTTGCATACCTGTTTCGCCAAAATGCTCGTTATCTAAAACAATTATGAGTAAGTTTTTTGGTTTTAAAATACCAATTGTCGAAAGTGAACCGATTCCCATTAACTGTTCACCATCTCCTGTTATAACAATTATAGTTTTTTGAGGCTGCGCAATCGCTAGCCCCAGCCCAATCATGGACGCACCACCCATTCCGCCCCACAAATAGAAATTCTCATCTCGATCTCCAGCAGCATGTACGTCATAAGTTGGGGACCCAAGGCCTGAAACGACTAAACAGTTTTCTCGTTCAGCCAATAAAGATTGTACCACTTCTCTGCGATCTAAAAATTCTTTTTCTCCCAATTCTACCATTTCTTTTTACCAATGAATTTTTGTGACAATAAAATTGCAACCTTTTGGTTTTTTTCAAAGACATCCACTAATACATTTTTTGTCACTGGTAGCACTTGGTCTGGAGAGTCAATTCTAGAAACTCTAAAGCCCATCAGCTCGAGGGACGGCTTTGTTATGCTTCCCATTGGAACCTGCCATGAATTAAACTCTTCAAATTCTCCTCGCATCGTTACAAAAGTTAAAAATGGGAAATTACAACTTTTAAGAATAGAAAACATATTTATACAGTTACCCACGCCGCTGCTCTGCATGAGTAGAACAGACTTATGACCACCAAGCCAGGCTCCACATGATAAAGCGACCCCTTCCTCTTCAGTTGTCAAAGCTATTGATCTTATCTCAGGATCATTAATAGCCATATTAATAATCTTTGAGTGCCCTGCATCAGGTACAAAACTTATTTGATTAATACCTTCTTTTTTTAAGGTAGAAAATAGCTCTTCCTGCCAATTTTTGGTTTCGATGGGCTTAATATTCAAACGATTAATGCCTTTTTTATTGGGGTACTATTATACTGGACTTCTCTACTAGAAATTAGAATACTAAATATAGACATAAATTAAAAATTCTCAAACTAAATGGCTTTGAAAGGATAAAAATGTCCAAGTTTGATCTGGTTTTAAAGGGAGGTCATCTGGTTGACCCATCTGAGAGCATAAATAGTCCAAAAGACATTGCATTTTCTGATGGAAAAGTTGCGGAAATTAGCCCCCAAATTAGTCCAAGCCGAGCAATAAAAGTTGTCAACGTCGATCACTGCTTTGTTACTCCTGGGTTAATTGATTTACATACTCACGTTTATTGGGGAGGAACATCTCTTGGTATTGATGCCGAAGACTTTTGCCGAAAAAGTGCGGTAACAACGTCAGTCGATACTGGATCAGCTGGACCAGGAAACTTTGCTGGTTTTCGAAAGCATGTTATCGAAAAATCAGCTGTTAATATCTTAGCCTACTTACATGTCTCTCATGCAGGGATATTTGCTTTTTCTGATCGGGTAATGGTCGGAGAGAGTGAGAATATATCTTTGATGGACCCAATAACAGCTATAGAAATAGTTGAAGAAAATCGAGACTATATAGTTGGCATAAAAGTTAGACTCGGTAAGCATACATCAGGCAAAAATGGAATTTCTCCGCTTGCCGTTGCTAAAGAGGTCGCCCAAAAAACAAATCTCCCAATAATGGTTCACATAGATGAGGCACCTCCTTCATATTCAGAAGTTCTTGATCAGATGAGAGCGTCCGACATACTTACACATTGTTTTCGACCTTTGCCAAATTCTCCTGTGGATGCAAACAAAAAGATCTTACCGGCAGTTCAAAAGGCCCGGGAAAGGGGCGTGTTATTTGATGTTGGGCACGGAATGGGTTCATTCTCTTTTGAGGTAACAAAAATAATGCTCGATGAAAAATTTTATCCTGATACAATCTCGTCAGATATACACGCCATGTGCATAAATGGACCTGCCCATGATTTAGTAACAACTTTATCAAAATTCTTAACTTTAGGAATGCCGTTTTATGAGGTTATTAATTCATGTACTAATAATGCATCCAAGGCATTAAAAAGGCCTGAGGTTGGTAATTTGAGAGTGGGTTCTAGAGGGGATGCATCCATACTGAATATTAAAAAAGGTAAATTTGAATTTTTTGATGTTGAGGGAAAAAAACTAATCGGCAATCAAAAAATCTGTGTCGAAGGAGTAGTACTTGGTGGCAAGTGGTGGTTCCCTGATTAAAATCTACCAATCAATTTTCTATCCTAGATTTATATTGTATTTTAATACGCTCAGGTATAAATCAACAACCAATGAAAAGAACAGATTATTTCCTTTATGGCCTGGTGATTTTTGGGTGGTCGACAAGTTGGCTGCCGCTGAAGGGTCAAATAGGAATTGTTGATCCAGAGGTATCGATTCTTTGGCGATTTATTATAGCAGCGGCTATTTGTTTTTGTATTTCCAAAGTTCTAAAATTAAAGTTGCGATTTCCTATAAAAATTCATCTCAAGATGGCCTTGATGGGATTCTTTATGTTCAGTACTAATTTTACTCTTTTCTACTATGCCAGTGAAAACTTAGCGTCTGGTTTGCTTGCAGTTGTATTTTCTATGGCATCAATGGTTAATATTTTAATGGTAGCAATTTTAACAAGATCAAAACCAAATTATTCACAGCTTTTAGCATCTGCAATTGGTTTGATTGGTATTACCTTAATCTTCATACCTGAACTTAAAGTATCAGATTTGGCGTTAAAGAGCCTAATTCTATGTGTGGTAGGAACTTTCTCTTTCTGTTCTGGTAACCTTGTTTCAGGGTCACTTCAAAAACAAACCATTCCAGTAATGAGTGCAAATAGCTGGGGAATGGTCTACGGTTGTATTGTCCTTACGCTCTACGCTATTATACTAGATCATCCTTTCAAGATATCATTCGACACCTCATATCTCACTGGCCTCCTTTGGCTTTCAATATTTTTTGCATCAGATCGCTGTTCGTATTCACCACAAGATTATACATCTCAGGGAATCCGCCCATACCCATCATTCCACCGCCACCCATAGCTTGCTGTTCTTTCATTCTGCGCATGAATTCTGGCTCGGTAATTAACACCGGTGCTTCTTTCTCATTCATACTTTCGAATTGAACCATAAATTGTTCTTTTTTAACTACACTTTCTATAACAGGCTTCAATTTCTCCTCATCTTTTTCTGTTAATTTAGAGGGAATCTCTTCATCTTT
>ERZ651776.2043-NODE-2043-length-22862-cov-15.463726_pt1 | contig 22862 bp, 14 predicted proteins | sample MGYA00514761_ERZ651776 | MGnify/ENA metagenome assembly ERZ651776 | reverse complement strand
TTACCGTCCCGGCCTCCGGAAGCGCAACCATAAATCTAGTGACCACAAGTGCGGCGCTGTCTGGTAATGATTTTGGTATTGATGATATAAGTTTTCAATACACCTGTGAATCCTATGATACCGTATGGATCGCGCCGAAAAGTGATGCTCAAATTTTAATTGACACGACTGCACTATTTGCGTGTGATAGTTTGTGTTTTACAATAAATAATGCATTGGATTCGTCTGGACTACTAAATTACCAATGGGCACTCAGTGACGGAACCGTGGATACTGCTAAAACATTTTCGCATTGCCTGAGTGATTCAGGCGACTACTCTGGATATCTTTTGACCTCTTCAAACGAAGGGTGTACGGATAGCGTCGCATTACCTGTAATGCGTGTTGGATATTCGAGAAAGCTTGATAGCTTGGTGATTAGCAACGATGGAAAGTATTTCGCGAATGGCATTTTAGTATTAAATCCAAACGAAGTTATTGGATTGGGTGCGCATTTTGAATCGTATGCAGGTACTCGAGGTTTGGATAGTTTGTACATTTCTCATGGCTCTGGAAACCTGAATGAGCCTGGTATTTTGCCTTCCCAAATGGCGCACGGTTGGAATCCCGTTTCACTTTCCCTGGAGCCTCAGACGGTCTGCGCCTACCTATACACCGCGGACGGTTGTGTGGATTCACTCTGTAGGCAGATCGCTTTTTATCCTACTATAGCAGTGCCCAATTTTTTTACACCTAACGGGGATATGATAAACGATGTACTCGAGATACAGTCGACTAATACAGATCGATTGCTGCAAAGGATATATAACCGTTGGGGCCAATTGGTCTTTGAAACGGAACAACCGGACCTCTTTTGGGATGGAAATGTTAATGGCAAACCTGCTGCTGCTGGTGTGTATTTCTTGGAGGTCGAAGCATCAAACCTTTACACTAGCGGCCGACCCATAATGCAACGAAAGGCCATACATTTAATAAAGTAAAGCCATGAGATCTAAACTGCTAAACGGCATCACTTCCGTAATTATCGTTCTTGCCTTACTTTCCTTTTATGGTTGGAGCGTCCGACATCATGGAATTCCAGGTAAAGCCCACGGATTATGGGGAAAGTTCTTAGTTACGCTCACTTCCTTCCCAGATCTGGTCACGCAGGCCGCTGAGGAGGTGGAAAAGTTACCAGGAACCTTCGTGCCAACACACCCCGCATTTGCCTCTGTAAATAGATTAGATTACGACATCAATGTATTGGTGAGCTATTCAAACGAGGAAGGAAATAGAGCAATAGAGGTCCGTAATTTAAAGACACAGGCCGTTAAAAAATCTTGGGAAGTCAAAGACGGATTGAAGCCGCATCATAGAATCATGCATCCACTTCTGCTTTCAAATGACCGTATCGCGTACGCTACAAATGGTTACGACGGTATTTATTGCATGAATGCTGTGGGCGAGCAACTTTGGCATCAAAAAGAAATTGGGCACCATCATTCCATGAATGCGGGTATCGGCGAAACGATGTGGGTTTGTGCTTATGATCTGTCTGAAGCTTCGCACCCATCAAATGGCGTTACATACGAAATGGGAGGTGTGAAATATCACTTTTTAGATAACTACATTGCCCAGTTAGATACGGAAACTGGCGCGATACTTTTTAAGCGCTCGATGGCCGAATTATTACTCGATCATGGGTTAGAACACCTGATCATTAAGAGTGTAGTTGTTGATGATCCTATTCATTTGAACGATGTTGAGCCGGTTTTAGAATCGAGCGAATACATGCTTGCAGGGGATGTCTTTTTAAGTTTCAGGACTTCTTCGGTTATTCTCCACTATCGGCCCTCAATCGACAGTGTTGTTCGTGTCATTGAAGGTCCTTTTACCAGTCAGCACGATGTAGATATTGTTGACGGACAAACCATCGCTTTTTTTAATAATAATGCGCCAACTAAAAGATTTAAAGAAGATGGCGGCCGAAGTAAAGAGCCGAACCTACTGAAGTACCCCGCGTATTCTTCGCATATCAAATATTACGACTTGGCCTCCCAGACTTTCAGTGCACCAAACCAAGAGGCTTATTCGCAACATGGCGTGTATTCATTTACGGAAGGTTTGTTTGAGTTCTTACCTAATGGCGATGTACTTATTGAAGAACAAAACCCTAGTCTGTTGTGGGTGTTTAGGCAAGATAGTTTGTTGTTTAAGGGAATATTGCCCTCTCATCACGAAGGCTACCATCATTTGTTGAATTGGACCCGGGTGGTAGACTAAAAAGAAACCCCTCTAAATCGAAATCTAGAGGGGTTAACGATCTTTTCTAAGCGTTTACAGTGTAATGCTGTAGTAGCCTTCTTTTTGCTTTTCGAAACCGTATTGAATACCGTTTGGGACAACAGTAACCCCTTCTGGGAGCCCGGCAGGATCTACCTCAAATTTCTTTAATGAAAAGCCGCAAGCGATGACATTCACATTATTAGCGTTCAAGATTTCCATAAAAGGATCCATGATCTCTGGGGTGACCATATCTTGAACAGACTTACCGCATATGATGACGTTGAATTCGCCGAAGGTGCTAGAGTCAGCAATAGCTAATTCTCCAGCAGCTTTTGCGATTGCTTTGAGCTGTTGTACGTTGCGATTTAAAACGAAATAATTCTGCGTGGTAACTGCAGCCGTTTCTTCAACAGATGCTTCTGTCGTATTGGGTGTGCAACTGCTTAGAAGGCCAGTGGCTAAAGCCAAGGATAAAAGTAATTTTTTCATGGATAGAAATTTAGTGGAAATGATAATCTGTTCCGGGCAATTGTGAAAGAACATTGTCCCCTAAATCTAAGGCTTTTGCACGGCCATCTCTTAAAGGACTTATGGTATCTACATGTGCGAGGTATTCTTCGATAAGATCGTGTATGGTATAGTCCATAACTACGGTTTCAACTGTATTTGGCATTCTACAGAGCATGTGGAGTGGTTCGCCTTCTCGACGGCAAGCAGACATTTTATAAAGCTTATCCATCTCTATGGGTGCTCCACCAACATAGATATCCTGAACACGTTCCCCTTTCGCAGCATTTGCATTAAAGGTGAGTTCCATACCTGAGAATCGCACTACCCATCCGCCAAAACGCTCTGAAGCCTTTTCGGCAAAAACGTTATGGAGTTCTTTTTCGAGCCAGTCTTTGATTTGTTGACCACTGGCTTTGCCAATTTTCACTTTTTCATTGACCGGAAGCATGTTCCAGATATCACCTCGTGTAATGGGCGCAACGCCTGCCTCACCAGGGTTGATCGGAGGGGAGAACCGGAATCCATTAGAAAGTGCGATATCTACATCGTTTTTCCAATACGCCGCGTCGGTGATAAAATTATCCATAGGGTTTTCAACTACGAAGTAGCGGTAAAGTGGGGTAGTGGTGTAACCTAAAACTTCGTTGATATTGTCGTTATAGGGTTCCAATTCATTTTCAATTACCTGCGCAACAGTTTCATCCGCTGGGTATATGTTCGGATCCACTTCTACTAAGTCATATTCCTCATTAATGATTTCACCATTTTGAACAGTAAGAACCATTTTTCCAACAAATGATGCGAATGCACCGGGCTCTGTGACCTTAGCGTGTCCCGCTTGTAGCGGCTTGCGTATACGCTCGTGTGTATCGTTTCCTAAAACGTAATCCACCTGGGCTAAAGCAGGATGGTTTGCTAGGTCAAATTGTTTACTTATACCAATATGGGTAACTACGAAGAGAATATCTACTTTCTCTTCCTCTTTTAGTTTAGTGACCAATTCTTCAAGGTTATCTAAAATTGGATCAAAATCTAATCCTTCTGAAAACGATGGATTTTGACGAATGGGTACCTCCGGATCGTTATAGGATAAGAAACCTAAGCGATTGCCGTTTATTTCTTTGATCCAGTATTGAGGAAAAATTGGCGCTTTACCGGCTTCGTCATGGAACATATTCGCAGTAATCACAGGCGTTTCATAGCTATTCAAAACGCTCATCATTTGCTCTTTTCCATAGACAACTTCCCAATTCCCAGGAATAAGAAAATCGTACTCCATTGCTTTTACAATAGGGCCAAAAGCGGATCCTTTTGACAACGCTGCAACTGCGGATCCTTGAATGAGATCACCACCGTCTAAAATGATGGTGTTAGGGTTGGATTCGCGTTCAAGGTTGAATAGGGTTTTCATGTTGGCTAAACCGCCAAGAGTTTTGAATGAAATCTCTTCATTCTCCCAGAATAACTCACTGTGTGGTAAGACTTGGCCGTGAATGTCTGCGGTTTGTAAAATGGTTATTTGTGTAGGCTTTCCATCTCCATCGGATGGTGCGTTACAAGAGGTAAAAGCTGCTGCTGCGATGGCGAAAGTGCTTAATAATCTAAGTGTCATTTATACGTAGGTTAATTTATGTAAAGTCTAATTTTTAACGGTGAAGCGGATGGGGTAGAGCCTTCATTTACGAGCGTCTCCTGAAAAAGAACAGTCGGTGCTTTTAGAGTCGTGACTGTTTGACGTCGATCACTTAAAATGCGGTTCAATATTGAATGAACGGAACACGGCGAAGTCACCAATATCAAGATTACGAGAATCACTAGGCTTAGCGATTTATAAACGATGGAGTGTGATTTTAGCTTCATTGTCGCGCAAGATACAGGTAAACTAAAAGTTGCATTGGACTTTAGTCACGATATTAAACGAAACAAGGCCTTCCCGCAATGGAAAGGCCTTGTTAAATGCAGACAGCAGCGCGGTTCTAGCTGTTTGAACTACTATTATGGTACTCTTCTACCAAGCGCATTACTGCTTTTACTAAATCTTTGGTTTCAAGAAGAAGGTTAAAGTAAAGGGTAGTATTCTTAGGACTAACTTCTTCCTTACGTGTGCGGGCAATCTGTGCGTCTATTTTGTCTGATATTAACGCTAGAATTGCATCTTCTTGGTCCAAGCATGTACTCAAATCACCGAAGCTTTTTGAAGTGAACGCTTGCTCTACAGATACCAGCATTCCGTCAAAGGTGGTTTGGATTTCATTGAGGTCAGATATTTGACTTTTACTTAACGGTTTGTGGTTGTTATCTATGTGCTTGAAGCTCTTCTTTGCAATAAACTCCAAAGATTGAACCACGTCTGTCAAGTTCGCGAGAACCATGATATAGAAATTAGAACCGCGAACGCTCGTCTCATCAAGATTCTTAATAAAGTAGAATAAGTGATTACGCAATGACTCTACCTCATCTTCAAACTTACCGACACGTTTACGCATTTTTTTAAGCGCGCCTGTATCTTGATTTGACAAGCCGTCGACAACCCCATTGAAAATACTTGTAGTGCGGTAAATGGATTTTGCAACGTTATCAGCGCTCTCTTCTATGATTCCCTGAACAGTTTGGCTTGCAGACTTCTTCAGGGAGCTATGATCCGATTGCGCATTTGCTTTTTTCTTATGGCTTAGATAATTACGTACAACTAAAACGCCAGCGAAAAGTAAAAGTATCGCGACAGCTGCCCCACGTCCCATGTATATAATGTAGGTTAAAATACCAGCGAACGTAAAAGCGCTGAATGCAGTGAAAAACCAACCGCCAATAACGTTCACGACCCCGGCAACGCGATATACTGCGCTCTCTCTTCCCCATGCACGATCCGCTAGTGAAGTACCCATAGCCACCATGAATGTCACGTATGTAGTGGATAACGGTAATTTCATACTTGTAGCAATGGAAATCAGAATTCCGGCAACCGCAAGATTTATAGAAGCACGAATCATATCAAATGCCGGAAGGGCTTTTGCTTTTTCTTCCGAAATTTCAATTGCTGGCGTTTGGAAACTATTCGTAATCTTAGTCTGAACAGCAGCAGGTAAAATGGTACTTATGACGCTTACTAGTTTTGTTGATCCTTTAACAATACTTCTAGATAAAATATTCGGTTGAAAGCGTTCACTTCCATCGCCTTGACGAGAAAGATCAATAGACGTATCTGCAACGGTACGGGCTTTCTTTGAAAATGCCAGCGTGACGACCATAATAGCGCCTGCAATGAAAAGCAAGCCCGGCTCGGTTGGAACTTTCTCAGACAATATTTCCATTGAGAATTCAGAGGCGGGTATACCAGATACAGACCAGGCTTCGTAACTGTGGTAGGCGGCCATTGGTACACCTATAAAATTGACTAAATCATTACCTGCAAAAGCTAGTGCAAGTCCAAAAGTTCCTACCCCAATAACGATGATCAGCACATTAATTTTAAAGACTTTATCAATGATAAACATGAGTAACGTCCAAAACGCGAGCATCAACCCAATCACTAAAAAGGAATTTTGCGCCAGAAAGTCTTTGATATCGCCATAGAAAGGAGTCCCTTTGAGACCCTTAAAGAAAATAAAATAGCCGATCGCAGTTAAACAGATACCTGCGAATACGAACCCGAAGTTTTTAACCTTCTTTTCATATTGGAAACTGAATACCAGTCTGGATATCCATTGAACGAGCATACCCACGGTAAATGAAATTACAACGGAAAGAAGAATACCGGATATGATTTGCTTGGCTTTTTCAGTATTGATATAGTTCACTAAATCCGCGGCGGTTTCAGTATCAGACATACCGATCTTAATCAGTGCCATTACTACTGCAGCGCCCAATAAGTTAAAGACTATTGAAACGGTAGTTGATGTTGGCATTCCTAACGTGTTGAAGAAATCTAGTAATAGAATATCTCCAATCATCACTGCCATGAAAATGAACATGATTTCATCAAAATAGAATTTTGACGGCATAAAGATGCCCTTTCTTGCAACTTCCATCATACCGCTTGAGAATACAGCACCGATAAAGACGCCTAAACTGGCGATAATCATGATTTTCTTGAATGAAATTGCCTTTGAACCAATGGCTGAATTCAAGAAATTTACGGCATCATTACTGACACCTACAACAAGGTCTGCAACTGCTAGTAGGGCTAGTGCAAAAATCATCAAGTAGAATATACTGTCCATAGTTTAATTTTCTTATTGCGAAGCTACGCTCACAATGTTATCTGAAAGTTAAGTTTAGAAGTGCAATTCAAATCCAGTTCTGAACAGTATTGCATCGCCGTTTCCGTCCTTAGTTGAATAGCTTATGTCGCTTTGCACTTTGAGTTTGTGTCCGACGACAAATTTATTCAGTCCTAAAGTATACATTGCTACTGGTGCAGCACCTGTAATATCATCATAGCTCAGTGTGGTGTAACGTCCTGCTACTTCGACTTTTTCTGAAATAAAATAGCCCGCAGCAAAATTATAAGCGTTACCAACTAATACGATATCCCCGGTGGGTGTTCCGTCCAATTCTACAGCAATTGGATTTGCCGCGGTTCTATTGGCATATTCAGCCATAAGTGAGAATCCTTGATGCTTGACAACTAAATCAATGAATTGCGAGGTGATGTTGGTTTGATATAGGCCATCTTCGATGAACATGTAATCTCCCATATTCGATCTGGTTTTTGAAGCATCTGCATTAAAGTCATAGGTGTAGGCTACCATTACTTTGAGTTTTTCCTCTCTAACCGTTGATGACCCCATGTATTCACCTTTTTTAGCGAAGCTACCTAAGGGAAATAATTCTACGCGTCCGGTATACTGAAGGCCTCCTTCATTACCCGTAGCAATATTTCTACCTTCACCTTGAGAGATGGCAAATTTTTCTTTTGAAATGAATTGATCACCAAATTTAGTTGTGTGACGCAGCTGTATTCCAAGATCACGATCTATGTTAAACTTACTGTTCAACAATGACCGGTCTACAAGCTGCAGATTCGCAGAAGATATCACACGCTCAACATTGCCTGGAAGTTTTGTTTGACCTGCCCACAATTCGAAGCCAGGTGCGAATTTCCACTTAATAATTGCATCCAGTATATATCTCGGAGAGTTCTTTGTGAACTCATTTGCCCCCGACATATCATTATTCGACAGACCAAATTCCATTTTGTAACCAATATTTGGATGAACGGCCCAACCGTCAAATTTGAAACGCGAACGACGCACTAGAAAATCATGCGCGACGGGTGCCAAACTATTATCTGTAATGTCACTCGTTCCGTAGTAACGTACTTGAATTCTCGGCGCAAACTTTACGCTGAAGCTACTGTCTGCAGCTACAAAGTTCAAGAGTCCTTTACCAAAACTAGTTTCGTCTACACCTTGCTGTGCGGATAAATTCATGCTGACTAGAGCGATGAATAAAACTGAAATGCTTCTTTGACTGCCCATTATATTGAAATATTTGATGCAAAGGTGAAAGCACAAAGTTTAATTTCTGTTACTTGAAAGATAAGGTCATGTAAACTCTATGTTAAGAACTAATATTGGGTTTACATTGTATTAAATGGTATATAATTGAATGTAACTTTGTCCTTTACACAAGCAAGATGACTTTACAGGAATTTTATAATCAATTAGATTTTACAGCATCTTTGGTATTTGCCTTACCTGAAGGAAGATTGGTTCCCGCTCATTTTCATATCACGGAGGTTGGACAGATTGATAGATTTTTTGTGGATTGCGGGGGTACCGTGCGCAAAGAATCTGCAGTCAATCTCCAGATGTATACGGCCCAAGACTTTAATCATAGGTTAACAGTACCTAAGCTTAAATCAATCATAGAGATGTCGATTCAGCAATTGCAACTTAGAGGTGATTCAGAACTACGGGTGGAGTATCAGGGAGCCACCATTGAAGTGTACGGATTATCTCACAATGGATATCAGTTCATGCTTCAGCCTTTACAAACGGACTGCTTGGCAAAAGACAAATGCGGCATTCCAGATAACCAGCCAAAAAAGGCTGTGCAGACATCCTGTACACCTGGTTCTGGTTGCTGTTAATGGTTATTCTATGGCTCTTTGTAAAGCATCGGAGCCGCCCACAATAGGAAGCGTCAGTCCAGTTTTTTTAAGATCAACAGTGAGTCTAGTGCCTGATTTAGGGTGAAGTGTGAATTCCTGATCACTCGAAAAAATCATCAAACCTATCTTTTGCCCCGCGGGGATGATTTGATCATCTGGTTGAAAGTCAAAACTTAAGGTGTAAAAGTTCCCTGGTTCCAGCGGATGACTTTCGGAAATCGATTTTGAATTTTGTGGATCAGCCCAGCCTCGGGTAATAATGTTGTTGTAGATGGCAGCATCGCCGTCGCTTCGTTCACCATCCCACGGCAGAGAAACCAGCCATACACTTAGGTTGGCAGCTGGTGCACTGCTCGATAATGAGAGTGTAATGCTTGCCGTACCTGAAATATGTACGTCTTCACTCAGCAATGGGGTAGTATATAATAATCTGTGTGGAGAATTCTTGACGCGTGCGAGGTATTCTCCGGTGAAGGATACATCGTCTATGAGTATTTCCTTTTTACGGCTGCCCTTATCAGCGGTCAATCCTCCTTGTGCATTTCCGCCTTTGGTGAGGTGTAATTCCACATCTTCTGATTGAGGATGGGGATAATCCGGATAAGGGGTAGGGGATTGTCGATTATCGCCTTCTCGCACAATCCACGCCTTAGGATCCTGTTCTACACCGTTTTCAATTTCAAAAAGATACCTGGTAAACCATCGGTTCATCATGGCTATTGGTGGAGGTCCGCCGTGGCCACCTTGATGGTAATAAATTTGGACGGGTAGTCCCATTTCTCGGGCCTTGTTGTAAATGCGGTAGCTGTGCTCGGGCATGACATTCCAATCGTTAAACCCATGTGACATCAACAGCGCAGCCTTCATAGGGGCCATATCGTTCAAATAATCGCGGCCCGCCCAAAAAGCATTGTAATCTCCTGTGGCTCGGTCCATATTTTCTCTCATTTCTTTATCGCGAATCGTCTTGTTTCCATAAGCTCTTTTGGACTCTTCACCGCTATGTATGAATTCGTACAAGACGTCGATATCCTCACCTAAGTAACCACCGGGACTGCGAACCAATCCGTTGGAACGGTAATAATGATAGTAAGAGGTGTTGGGAGCGACGGGTATAATAGCTTTTAATGCTTCCACCCCAGTAGTGGCGGCAGCCAACGGTATGGTACCGTTGTAAGAGGTACCGGTCATGCCTACTTTACCTGTGGACCAGAAGGCATCTACTTTCTCATTTCCTATGCGATCCTTATAGCCATTATTCTTCCCTGCCAGCCACTCAATCACGGCCTTTGGCGCAAGCGACTCGTTATCGCCTCCCACCGTTGGAGAACCGTCGGATAGGCCCGTACCGGGTGAGCTGGAATGTACCACTACGTAGCCTCTTGGCACCCATGTGCGTACTTGGGAATTTGAAATAATAGGACGTTGGCCTCTGCGAACTACCTCGACATGCTTTGGCGGTGCCGGTACTTCTCCAATCTCATGCGCTACATTCCAAAATAGATCTCTATCATTACCGGCTGTTCCGGCATAATAAGGGCTTGATTCGTAAATTACTGGCAGTTGCAGGCCGTCATTCGTTGCAATAGGACGTGTGACATCCACATGCATTCGATCTAATTTGCCGTCTCCGTCCGTATCAAATTCAGTTTCTACCCATAAATCTTCACGAATCCAATTTTCAGGTGATGAAAAAGCAGGAACGATTTGGGCCTCACCGTTTTCAAAGAACGGCCTGTTTTGAGCGTCTATTGCCACCGCACCACTTAAGGCAAGGCTAAGAAGAAAATACTTCATGCGATCAGTATAAATTAATAAGCAGAAGTTATGGATTAAAGAAGATTCTAACTAAACCAACCGCTTTTCTTTTCGATCAACCCAGCTGCAGCTAATCGACCACTTTCCATAGCTGCATTTAAAGAGCCATTGAATTGGGTATCACCAGCTATAAAGATATTCTCTGCAATTAGACTGGCACTAGGCTCACTGGTATACTTCAGGTTTTCTAAGTTCGGGAGTGCCTGCTTTATCCTAAAATTAGTGATGTGTTTTACATGACCTGTGCCACAATAGGTTTGTATTTCCTTTTTGACGGTTTCCGTGATTTCTTCCTCACCCATACCTTCATGTTTGAGCGTGGTTACGGACAGTATGGTTCGTCCCTTGTGATCCTTATAGGCATATAAGTTATTGCTAAGTTTCCCATGATCCGCCACTAGCGCTATAGTTCTATCAGGTATGGAGGTTTGATTTACCTCAAAATAAAGACACATACACGACTTCCATTTCGTCTGCGCATCGTGTAAATTGGGAATAAGCGCAGCGGCGTTAGACGTAACAATCGCTCCCTGGTTAGGAATTTTCTCCCCGCCTTTGAGGGTAATAGTTGCACTGTTTATGGATTCCACCTCGCAATTAAATTTAAAAGTAGTCTGAACCAATTTAGCTTTAAGCTGCGTACTTATGGCACCAATACCGTCCTGAGGAATCATAGCATACCCTTCACCGAACATTTTATAGACGAATTCAAACATGCGGCTGGACGTCTGCAACTCTGTCTCGAGAAAAATTCCAGCAAAGAAAGGTTTAAAGAATCTTGAAATTATGGTGTCGGAAAAGCCAAAGACCTTCAAATACTTAAGTGTACTTACTTCTGGTGTATTAAAAATTTCATCGAGGCTCTTTTTCCTTAATAGGAGGTTGAGCCTTAGGACATTCACCTTATCTGCAATGGTTCCAATTCCAGAAAATAAGGTGGGCAGTAGTACCTTCCAATTTCGCATGGGATCACCAATCACATATCGCTTTCCGTCTACTAAAATTTGCGCACCGGATTCCAATTTCGTCAGGCGCAGCGCTTTGAGGTCCAAATATTTTTTAGCGAGAGGATAGGCGTTTAAGAGTACTTGAAAACCGAGGTCGAGCTGGAAGTCTTCCACTGTTATTGTTTGAACCCTCCCTCCAGAAGTTCCTTGTTTCTCAATGATCACAGGATGAAAGCCTGCTTGCTCTAATTCATAAGCCGCGATAAGCCCGCTAATGCCTGCTCCAATGATATGGATGGTCTCCTTTTGTTTCATGCGATTTTTGAGTGTTTACTAGTATAAAACCAAGCATGCCAGATTTAGTTCGTCAATTCTTTATAATGTAGCCGCGTTTATCAAAACAGAAGATTGTTAGCTTAAGGAAAGCATAACGTGCATTATATGTTGAGCTCATACTTACGCGTTTATATTTACCCTCTCCTTAAAGCACATACATTAATAAAGGCCTAATAAAACAATGTCAAATACGAAGAAACTAGGGTTCTTAGATAGCTACCTCACATTATGGATATTTTTGGCCATGGCAGTAGGAGTAGGAGTCGGGTACTTCATTCCTTCAAGTGGCGTTTTCATAAATACACTGAGCTCAGGTAGTACGAATGTGCCGATCGCTCTAGGACTGATCTTAATGATGTATCCCCCGCTAGCAAAAGTGGATTATAAACTCTTACCAAAGGTCTTTCGTAACGTGAAAGTGTTGTCCGTTTCCCTGCTCCTAAACTGGATTATCGGTCCTGTGCTTATGTTCGGGTTGGCCCTTCTATTTTTACAAGACTACCCAGAGTACATGGTAGGCCTAATCTTGATAGGACTGGCACGGTGTATTGCTATGGTACTTGTGTGGAATGATTTGGCCGAAGGAAGCAGTGAATACGGCGCTGGACTGGTCGCTCTCAATAGTATATTCCAAGTTTTTGCTTATAGTTTTTACGCTTGGTTATTTATTACCGTTTTACCACCTTATTTCGGCTTTGAAGGTGCCATCGTGGATATTTCAATAGCGACTATTGCGGAAAGCGTAGCTATTTATTTAGGCATACCTTTTCTATTGGGACTCGTCAGTCGTATTGTATTGGTTAGGTGGAAAGGAGAAGAATGGTATCGCAATACATTTATACCCACTATTTCACCAATGACATTGATAGCACTTTTGTTTACAATTGTCGTGATGTTCTCTTTAAAGGGAGAATTGATCGTAGCGATACCCATGGATGTGGTTAGGATTGCAATACCGCTACTGATCTATTTTGTGGTAATGTTTTTAATAGGCTTCTTTGTGAGTAAGGCTGTAGGGGCAGAGTATGATAAAAACGCCGCCATAGCTTTTACTGCCGCGGGAAATAATTTTGAATTAGCTATTGCTGTTGCCATAGCTGTTTTCGGTCTTAATTCAGGTCAGGCTTTTACTGGGGTTATTGGGCCGCTGGTGGAAGTTCCTGCGCTAATCTTACTCGTGAGGGTGGCCGCAAGACTCAAAAAAAGGTATTATCGCTAACACGGTAAAAAGTGGCGATGTGATGGTCATTTTCAACTAAGTATATGAGATAGGGGAAGATTCTGAATCGTATTTTGCTGTACGGTAAATACCGTACATGGCTTGCGCGATTGCCGGAATAGAGGCAGATAGTTCGTAACCCTTGATTTTACAAATATTCACATTATGATTGGAACTTGGACTGTTGTAGGAATTAGACACCTGACTCATAATCAGGTGGTCGCAGGTTCGAGCCCTGCTGGGCCCCGCAGGACTGTCTTTACCGTAATAAGGCCATTCTCTTAATGCTCCACCAGGGGTTTCATGTTCGGGAATAGAAACAGAATTTCTTGCAAGTTGGTTGTAGCCTCCTCGAAGAATCAGATGGTGATAGAAAATCTTATTTTCGAAGTAAAAATCAAGCATTCCTTCAGGTGAAAAATAGGGTGTTTCCTTTAGGATTACGTCATTTCGATTATATATAGTTTCAGGGAACACTATTGATCCCCCACCAAGCCCTAAAGTCATAACCGATTGTGCATGCACTACTATTACTATTAAGCTGTGCGTGCATAAAACAAAGAGGATTTTTTTTTGTCTTACCATGTTAATGCAAGAGTTTTGTAGAGCCCGTGGAGACTAAACCCTCCAACGCAGAAATGTGTAGGTGCTTTTTGGTTTCATTTATGTTCATACTATCGCGTACCGATAAAATGATAGTGTTTATAGATAACCGGGAATAAGTTGGGGCCTACTGATTGAGTGGTTTGAGTGTAGTTATAGTCAAGTTCTCCGTTGACTAATCCTCCGTACCCGCGAATTTCTGTCTGAATGTTAGTGCTAGTATCTTGTTTAGCGATAGAGAATATGAAAGAGAGGGTTCTCGAATCTATAAAGGCTACTAAATCATCTATTGCCATGATAGTAGGATCACTCGTGCTGTCTTTCACAGTAATTGATTTTTCGATAGAATTTATTAGGACGAAATCTTCATTATAGACGTTCATAATTCCAGTGAATGTTCCATAGAATGTCTCTCGGAGTTCTATTTCGCAATTATTCCCTGTGTGATATTCATCGCAAACACACTGTCCGTCTTCGCATGTAAAATTTTCGGGACAGACTGTTGATTTGCAATGGTTTGAAGAACAGCTAAGTGTTAGAAGAATGGCCGCTATAAAGTTTACAACTTTGATTTTAGTGCTCATTTTTAGTGTGTATGTGATATTTGAATTGGACAGAAATCACCCAGTTGACATTCCTATATCTGTCTTGAAGATTTAGATTGCCAAAAGACCCCGGCCGATTATAAAATTGGTGTGTGATATCTTGATTATAGTGCATTAACTGAAGCTCTATTTCAGATTTCTTATACTTAAGACTAGAGTTGATTCCCAATACTAGAGGGGAGTTTTGATTTAATTCAAATTCATAACCTATTCCTTCTGTAAAGAGCCCAGTATTATATTCTGAAATTATCCAATCTCCCATGTATTGATACTTAAATGTGAATCCAGTATATATCTTGTGAGACGATAATTTGGAGATTATCCCCTTCTCCATAATGAAATAGGGAACACTGTAATTAGTACTAACAGTATTGTTCAATGTTGTTAAGTAATAAAATCTTGTCGGGGTTAATCTATCGTCAATTTCTTGAATTCTATCAGTGAGATCATATGCGGTCATCCCGTCTGACATTCTTGGACTTTCAATACCAACAGATATAGACGTGTAAAACTTGCCCTTTTTGGTCACGGTCTTCCCAATTCCTAATGAAGTGCCGAGAGATGGGCTTATTTTTATGTAGTCACCATACTCCGCGAATTCTGGTACTACAATTTGATTTATCATTAAGCCGCTAGAAACGAAATAAGACTTCTGTCTTTGTGCATTCACATCAAGGCTAAATGTCAGTGTAAAAGTGAAAAACAAATAGCCGGAGAGGAGTAGTCTCCGGCTATTTGATCTGGTTTTACCAAGCATGGGTGAGAGTAAATAAATATGTTCCTTCCAAATATGTAAGTCGTCAGCGTAAGTTGGACTAAAGTTAGTATTTTTTAATGGAGACTTTAAAAGTATATGAAAGAGTCTCCCAACACTTTAGTCAAAATGAAAAAAGGACCAGGAAGGCCGAAGAAGTCAGAGGCCATTATCAAAGATGTAAAACGTCGTACCAAGCGCTTATTCAATCCTGAAGAAAAGATTGCTATCGTATTAGAAGGGTTAAGCGGTGATGAGTCTATTGCTGCGATCTGTCGAAGAGAAGGTATTGCTCAGTCTGTTTACTACAGTTGGAGCAAAGCTTTTATGGACCTGGTAAAGCACGATTAAATGGTGATACCAAACGTGAAGCAGATAGTAGCGAGGTTGCTGTGATGATGTAATCTTGGTACAAGGGTAATTTCTCTTTAGGTTAAATAAAGTTAAGCCAATTTGATTTAGTTAGGGAAATCTTTCAAAATTGTTCATTTCAGTTTAGACAATAATTAATCATTTTATATCAATAAGAATTAAAAGAAAAAAAAAGTAATCAAAAGCTGTCATTAAAGAGTTGAAATCGAGACACTTACGCGTGTTAATAAGTCGTTAATTTCAGAAAGTTAAAACCAATTTATTATGACTGCTCGCTTTGCTACGCTCATAGCATTATTTTTTGCCTTTAATGCATCAGCACAATCGGATTGTTGGGATAATTTAAATACCCAAAATAGTGGAATACCAGCATCAGCATACAATGCAATTATTGAAGTTGATACCGGTGAGTATCTGCTAGGTACGGAGAACGGATTAGTGCTCTACAATGGGTCAACTTTCAATTTTGTTAAAGCCTCTGACTTTCCATTAGCCTCGCAAGAAGTATTAACCATAGAACGTTCTGCCTCAGGAATCTATATTGGGACAACAGCAGGGTATACATTTATTAATGATATCAATCAAGCGAGTCTTTTTAAGTCGCAATTCACCGGTTTAGTAGGAGATTCAGTAAGGGCTATAGCGGAAGATGCTTCTGGAAGAGTTTGGGTTGGAACCGAAGCTGGTGTTTCTATTAAAACAGGTCTTAATTGGTCTTATGTGCCAACAAGTTTATTGCCGAACGTTTCGGTACAAGATTTAATTGTTTTGGCGGATAGTTCAGTGGCGGTTGCAACCAAAGATGGTTTAGTTGTGGTCAACGATCAATCGGGTACGTTTACAGGAACGACCTATACGAAACAGAACACCTCTAATGGTTTGGCAAACGATGATATCAAATCACTTTATCAAGATTCGAATGGTACGCTATGGATCGGTACACTTTATGGAGTGTCTGAATTTGATGGTTCCAGCTGGACGAAATATAATGTGAGTAATACTATTGGTCTTGCGTCAAACGATATTAGATCATTTATGGAAGATCCTGCCGGTAACTTATATATATGTACAGCTTTTGGATTAACGACGTTTACTAATTCAGGCGCGGTCACGCATTCTTATTCTATGAATGGGCTTGCTGAAAATTTATTAGCACAGGCCTTGTACTCCGCTCACGACTCTTCCATTTATTTAGTCTCTAATAATCATGCGGCAGGCAATAATAATGGGCTGCATATTTTATCTCCCATAGGGAGCTATCAAAATTTTGAAAGAGAAAATACTGGTATGCCTTCGAATCAACCCTTACACCTCTCAGCTATGGGGTCATCGGTAGTGTCGGGATTCTCTAATGGTATTTTTGTAAAAGGTCCTCAAGGAATTGCCCAATTAACTGATCAAAATTCAGCTTTACCGGCAAACAGTATTCGTGATTTGAGCCAAGATAATAACGGAAACTTGTGGGTTCTCACTAGCGCGGGTATGACAAAGTGGGACGGTGCTTCAATGACAAATTTTGGTTCAACCCAAGGATTGACATCGTCTTATTTCTTAGGAGAGGCACTATCAGATTCTTCATTTTTGGTGTCTAATGGATTTTCAAGCGGAGTGGTCTATTACGATGGATCGACTGCAACAGCATACAAATCGTTCAATACTACGGGTATTCCAACGAATACACACAATGACCTAGAAAGAATGCCAAATGGCGGAGCAGCAATAGCAACAACTTCAGGTTTATCGATTTTTGACGGATCCTCGTTCACACAATACCAGACAAGCGCTGGACTTCCTCATAATAATATTAAATCGTTGAAATACGATTGGAGTGGGAATATTCTTTGGTTAGGTCATGCAAACGGATCTTATGGTTTGTCCTCAATGAATCCAGTGACAGGAACCATTACAAATTATTCGGCATCTGCCCCATCTGTTGCTATATCGAATATTGCCATTGGTAATGATTCGGTAATTTTTTATATCGCAGGATCTAATTACTACAGATTCGATGCCAAAAATGATTCATTAACGACCTTCAACTCATCAAATACGCCATTATCTTCTACAGTTTTAAATGACATAGAATACTTAAATAACCAATTATGGATTGCCACAGGTACAAGGCTACACCTGGTTGATGATTTTGAAAGATCAGCTGTTGCGTTAACTGTAGGGGACCCTGCTACATGTGATCTAGATTCAGTGATCGTAACCTCATTAGGAAATTATTCTTCTATTCAATGGAATAATGGAGCCATTAGCGATTATGTTTCAGTTGACACTTCAGTTTCCCTTGGTTATGTGGCACAAGATGCAAATGGTTGCTTTTATTACAGCAACCAGGTGGATGTGACTATTTATCCCAATCCTATTGCAGATTTATTCTTGACAAATGATACAACATTCTGTCTAGGCGAAAACAATACAATTTCAACTTGGGACTATTTCCAAGATTATACATGGAGTGATGGAAGTACTACGGATTCAGTCGACGTTATTGACAACGCAACTCTTTGGGTTTCCGTAATGGATACAAACGGTTGTTTCGCTACCTCAGATACCATAGACATTAACGTATGGAAACCTTATGAAGAAGACTCGATATGTATCCTTACTGTAGATACATCAAATCATAACCAAATCATTTGGAATAAAACGAAAGACGTTCGAACATTTGAATACCGTATTTATAAGCAAAATCCCACAACAGGCTTAATGGATTACGTTGCATCTCACCCTGCATCTGGAGTCTTATCTGTTTGGTCTGATGTGAACTCCAACGCAGGTGTAACGTCTACGCGGTATGCAATTTCTGTTCTTGACAGTTGCGGAAATGAAAGCGAATTAAGCCCAATCCATAAAACAATGCACCTTACTATTAATGAAGGTATTAATGGAGAAGTCAACCTAATCTGGGATGGTTATGAAGGAATTGACGTTATCACATATGAAATATGGAGAGGCTCTTCACCAAAACAAATGTTCAAAATAGATGATGTACCTGCGGCAAACTTTACCTACACGGATTTAAACGCGCCGGTTGGTCTACTGTTCTATAAAATTGTAGTCGTCAATCCATATATATGTAATCCTACCGTTGGTAAAACTGGTGAAACAGATAATTATGGAACTACAGAATCAAATGTTGTAGACTACGCTCTCACGGACAACGTAATTATTTACCCGAATCCATTCAAGCAACAAACAAGAGTTGTTTGGAGTAACCCGGATCTAGAGAGCTACAGCATAAGTATTTATGATGCCACTGGAAGATTAGTTATGTATGATCCAGATGTACCTCAAACGTATTACGAATTATCTCGTGGTAACCTCCCGTCTGGAGTTTACGCAATAGAAATCACGAATGGCGAACGCCTTTTGAAAACCGACTTCATAATAGAATAACTGAATTAGAATCAAACCAAGATGAATTCAAACAAAACCAATAAACTTAAGCTCCTCTTAGTAGGGGCTTTTGTTGCTTTCTCTCAGTATGCAGCTTTTGGGCAATCTTCTACCTATGAGAAGATGCTTGTAAATGATGATTTAACAAGTGCTTACAACGTCCGCGGTTCATTGAAAAATTCTGCAGGTAATGTGGTTATCTATGGATATCAGTCTAAAAACAACTACGACCCTTTCTTTGCAGAGATTAATACTTCTACAGGAGATACCATAAAATGGGTAGATGTTGATGGAACTCTGTTTCCGGAACGCATGCGAAGCATGGTTGAGTTGCCGACGGGTGGGTATCTTGGTGTTGGTTATACCTCACGGAATAGCTCGAATTATCCATGGATAATCAAACTTAAAGCAAATGGAGATACCGTTTTCACAAAATCATTCCATACATATTCGAACACATTTAGTAATTGTACGAATACACTACAAGGTTATTTCAATGATGCAATTGTCAATGGTTCAGGGGATCTAGTCGTTACCGGACAAAATGACAACTGTTGGCAATATTCAACACTTATTGCTCAAATTGATACTGCAAATGGAACTATTGATTGGGTAAAGGGTAATAGAACGTTCAAAGCTCAATCAGGGATTACAGTAGAATCATATAGAGGTAATGCTATTGCTTTAGATGGTTCAAATTATATAGTAGTTGGTGGAGGATATGGTGGTAGTTCGGATAGAGGTACAATTATTAAGTTTGACTCTTCAGGTGATACGGTTTGGACGGCTTTTGCACCGACGAGAGATTTATATGATGTGATAAAAGCTTCCGACGGCAACTATTATGCGACAGGAGAGTCTAATCCTTTCAGCATAAGCAATAATGCAACTTTTGTTAAGGTTGCATCTACAGGATCCGTATCACTGACAAAACATATTTCACCTTCTGGGACAAATTGGAGTTATGGTTTTTCAATAGCACAAGGTCCTGGTACAAACGAAATACTTATTGCCGGAGTTACTGATTGGACAAACGAAGGATCGGATCAAACACTCCATAGTATAACTACCTCGGGTACAATAAACTATTCAAAACATTTCGGATTCGGTGATTGGGTTGAGCGTACTTACCTATTGGTTGACGGAAATGACATTTATTTGACTAGTAATGAGAACTATGGAGGAAATTCTTGGCAGTATTATAACCTTTATGATAACGTTAGTAGCAACCCTCCGCATCAACTAAGGCCAACTATTTCCAAGCACAATTCAGATGGCGATGTTGATTTATTGAACCTCCACAATAGTGCAAGTATTAGTGGGAATGCACTTTGTCAAAATACAAGATTATGGAAATATGGTAATTACACCAACTTCAGCTATTCTTCCAGCGATATGTCCTCAAGTGATTTTTGTTGTAGTAGCTGGACTAATGAGGTTGAAGTTTATGGTTCAGGAACTGTCACATTCGAAGCAGACGATAAAAATGGTAACACTAGAACAATAGATATTTCATTTGATGCAACTCCACAACCAACCATTGCAGGTTATGATTCTTTTTATAACATAACAAATGCAGCGTGTTCAGGAGACTCATTGCTGCTGGTGGCAACGGGTGGTGTAAATTCATCATTTGAGTGGTTTATTGATGGAAGTAATACATCATTCTCAGATAATGATTCCGTTTATGTTTCTGAATCGACATACCTATACGTTAAGGAAACTACACCTGCTGGATGTACGGGTACAACATATCAGAATATCACTATCAATACGGACCAAGTTGCTATTACTTCTCAAGACTATCCACAAAAATTTAACTCTTCAGTTGGAAACGGTTCTGACACAAACAATAGACAGCCAAATGCTTTTAAGTGGGCATTTAACCAAGATATAGAGGCATGGATAGCTCCAATAGGGGGCTATAAGCAACAAAACGCTCAACAATACTTAGTTAAAGCCTCTGAATTAACTGCTCTTGGTTTAAATGAAGGAAGTAAAATCAGTAAAATTGGTTTTGACTTTCTGGATGGGTATACAAGCACTGTACGCGAAATGCAAATTCGCATTAAGGAGACTAGTGTAAACACACTTTCTCTTTGGAACTCATTTTCGAGTGTAGGAACGCAGTTTGATGATTATTGGTACTACCCGTCTATTTCTTCAGGAGTTAACTATTTCCCGTTTTCTAGCGACTATACATGGGATGGTACATCTAACTTAATTATTCAGGTTTCTTACGTTAATGACAGTTGGTCCTCTGATGATTTAAATCCACGGGTTAAAATAGGTGATGTTGGTTACGATGCAACACTTATTGGTTACGGAACACAGACTAGCAGCATAGGACAATCAAGCCCTCCTGCGTATAAGAAAACTAAGTACAGACCCAATATTTATTTTGAAGCAGCAAAGGCGCCTCTACAAGACACGGTTGTTGGTTGTGGTACGGATATAACCTTAGAGGTTGAAAATTCAGGATATCAATCTTTACTGTGGTCGACTGGATCAAGTAATTCTGCAGTATCAGTAAGCTCTACAGGACAATACATAGTTCAAATGTTAGATGCGAATTTCTGTGTTTCCGTGGATACCATGGAGGTATTGTTCAGCGCTCCTTCGGTCACTACTACGGCTACTCTAACGAAAGGTTGTGACGGTGATAATAGCACCATTACAGCCTCCGGTAACTACGACACTTACATTTGGAGTAATGGCGGTTCTGGTAATTCCATAACAGTTACTGAAACAGGTAGTTATATAGTCACAGCTTTTGATGAATACAGTTGTACTGCTCGGGATACAATTAATATTGAATTTGCTGAAACGCCTCAAATAGTGGTTAAAAACCAAGGTCCAGCGGCATATACAGGAGGTACATTGCCGGGCTCGTATGGCGGTTCAAATGCAACATATTTGGGTAGCTACTCAGGTAGTCATTATTACTTTGTAAGTAATTGGGCACAGTGGGATGTTGCACAGGCGTATGCCAATAGTTTAGGAGGTCACTTAGCAAGACCAGAATCTCAAGGTGAGGCAGACTGGATTCATGCCAAGAAACAAAGTGTCAATTGTTGTGATGGCACCTATATCGATATTGAATGGAAGAACAATAAGTGGGTCTATTCCAATGGAGAAGAGATTTCAATAAATTATTTTAATAATTCCTACGCTAGTGGATCAGGTAGTTATGTTCCAAGTACTAATTACACTCACATGGAGGTGAATGGTACGAATTGGCAAGCTTTATATTATACCGACACTAGACCATTTTTAATTGAGTTTGATCCGACTGATCAAATTATTGCGTCGGGTGATGCTTTTTGTGATTCAGTAGAGTTAAGTGCAAATGATATGTACGATGCATATGAATGGACTGATGTATCAGGAAATATCGTTTCTACAAACAGTTCCCTATGGGTTGATGCTTCAGAGACAATAGAATTAGAAGTGAGCGTTACAAAATCGGATGGAACAACATGTGATCTTACCTCAGGACAACATACGTTGACCATAAACGAGTCCCCAATTGTAACGTTGACAAATAATTCTGGGACTTATGACTACGATGGTAGTAACTCAATTAGTTTCACCGCAACTTCTAGTTTGTCCAATACTTCGTTTTCTTGGTCGGACGCTACTACAAGTACGACTTTTACTGCCTCGGCTCAGGGCAACTATTATGTAGCAGGAACTGTCTCCGGTTGTTCGGACACCGTTAAGTTCAATATATATGAACCCATTTATGTTTCTATACAAGGCTCAGACGCCACAGGGAACGGATCATATACATCACCTTATAAGACCATTAATCACGCTATAGATCAAGCTTCTTCGGGAGATAAAATCTATGTATTACCTGGAACTTATAACGAGACTATTGAGGTAGACAAAAATCTATTTATAGCCTCAG